>Ga0310040_1000015_pt1 | contig 258083 bp, 236 predicted proteins | sample EPASupsiteHSE623_FD_200237 | JGI IMG/M metagenome (GOLD analysis project Ga0310040, IMG submission 200237) | Bioremediated contaminated groundwater from EPA Superfund site, New Mexico - Sample HSE6-23 (v2) (version 2) | ecosystem: Environmental > Aquatic > Deep subsurface > Groundwater >...
ACTCTCCAAAAATTACTTCAAAAACTCTATTGAGCCCGCTATCCAGCTATCAATGTACAACTTTCTAATGCTTGACCATTATACTTCCACTCCTCGCCTTTGTCAAGCTGTTTACTTAAATTGTTTTCTTTCCTAATTATATATGAATAGACAAGGAAATTGTCCAACTGAGCAAGAATCTAGATTTAAGCCCGAAAGCCGGAACCGCGCAGGTTGGCCAAAAATGGTTAATATTAACCATTTTTGTGCGAAATAAGCCGGATTGACTTAGAGTCTGATTTTGGTTAAAAATAAACAAAGGAGCAACTAATGAACCAACAAGTCCTTTACTTGATCAGTTATGGAATGTATATCGTCAGCAGCAAAAAGCAGAACCTGCTGAACGGTCAGATCGCCAACACGGTCTTCCAGATTACTTCCGACCCCAAAACCATCGGCATCTCCATCAACCGGGAAAACCTGACCCATGAATTCATCAGCCAGAGCAAGGTTTTTACTCTTTCCATTCTGGAGCAGGAAACCCCCATGCCCTTCATCGGAACATTCGGCTTTAAATCCGGACGGGATACCGACAAATTCGCATCCACCCAATACCGTTTGGGAGAGAACGGCGCGCCCATTATAATGGAGAACGCTTTGGGCTATCTTGAATGCGAAGTAATCAATCAGTTGGAAGCGGGCACTCACACCTTATTTGTCGGTAAAGTAACCCAAGGCGAAATCTTAAAAGAAGGCATTCCATTAACTTATGAATATTATCATGCGGTGAAACAGGGTAAATCCCCGAAAACCGCACCCACTTATATCAAAGAACAAAAGGAGGAAACAACCATGAAAAAGTACGTATGCACGGTATGCGGGTACATCTACGATCCGGAGAAGGGGGATCCCGACGGCGGAATTAAACCGGGAACTTCGTTTGAAGCGATTCCCGAGGACTGGGTCTGCCCGGTCTGCGGAGTCGCCAAATCGGAGTTTGTGGAGGTTAAATAATGCTGAGTCGGGAAATCACCCCCAATGTTTATGCGGTGGGCGCCATCGACTGGGACCGGAGGATCTTTGACGAGTTGATCCCCCTCCCCGACGGCACCTCCTATAACGCGTATTTAATTAAAGGGAGCCAAAAAACCGCCTTAATCGATACCGTGGATCCCACCAAAGAAAGCCAGCTGATGGAAAACCTAAGCCGGCTGGGAGTGGAGAAGCTCGATTATTTAATCAGCAACCACGCCGAGCAAGACCACTCGGGAAGCATTCCGGCGGTGTTGGCTGCCTACCCTGAAGCACGGCTGGTGACCAACCCTAAATGCCAGACCATGCTGACGGATTTGCTGGCGATTCCGGCGGATAAATTTCAGGCGATCAACGACGGTGAAACCCTTTCTCTGGGCGACAAAACCCTGGAATTCATCATCTTCCCTTGGGTGCACTGGCCGGAAACCATGCTGACTTACCTGCGGGAAGACAAGATTCTCTTCCCCTGCGATTTATTCGGTTCCCATCTGGCCACCAGCGATTTAATGGTAACCGATCCGGCCCGGACTTATGAATCGGCCAAGCGTTACTATGCGGAAATCATGATGCCTTTTCGCTCCAACATTAAAAATCAATGGAGCAAGCTGGAGGGCCGGGAAATCAAATACCTGGGTTGCAGCCACGGGCCGGTTTACGACAAACCTGAATTTATTATGAACGCCTACCGGGAGTGGATTTCCGACGAGGTGAAGAATGAAGTGTTGATCCCCTACGTTTCCATGCACGGCAGCGTGAAAGCGATGGTGGAATACCTAACCGGGGCTTTAATCCGGCGGGGAGTAAAAGCGCTGCCCTTCAATCTCACCCGGACCGACCTGGGCGAGCTGGCTATTGCGCTGGTGGATGCGGCGACAATAGTCGTGGGTTCCCCCATGGTGCTGGCCGGCCCTCACCCCCAGATCGCTTACGGGGTTTCGCTGGTCAACGCTCTGCGGCCCAAGCTGAGATATGCCGGGATTATCGGCTCCTTCGGCTGGGGCGGGAAATTAACCGAAACCATTGCCGGTATGCTGGGCAACCTGAAAGTCGAGCTGCTGGAACCGGTTTTGGCCAAGGGCCATCCCCGAGAAGCCGATTATCAGGCTTTGGAAAAATTGGCGGAAAATATTTACCAAAAACATCAAACCCTGAACCAGGCAAAAGTTGCTCAAACGGTTTAAGATCAAGTTAACTTTTAAGAAAGCCCGGAGAAATTCGGGCTTTTTTATTTAATCCAAATTTACGCCGAAATTAATATCTAAATTAAAAATCCAGCACTTTGCCCGGGTTTAAAATCATCCGGGGATCCAGGGTCTGCTTTAAAGTCCGCATCAATTTAAGCTCGCTCTCGCTCATCGCCATTTTCAAGTAAGGCTTCTTGGTGATACCGATGCCGTGCTCCCCGCTGACGCTGCCTCCCAGCTCCAGTACATCCCGGATGACTTCGACCAGCAGCGGCCGGGATTTGGCCTGCCAGGTTTGATCGTCCAGTTCCCGTTTTAAAAAATGAATATGCAGGTTGCCGTCTCCGGCGTGACCGAAGCAGATGGAACAGATTCCAGCTTTTTCGCTCTTTTGTTTGATCCGCTTGACCATTTCCGGAATCATCCATCTCGGCACCGAGATGTCGGCGATTTCCATTTCCGAGGAAATCGATTTCATGGTGTCGAGTAGGGAGCGTCTGGCCTCCCAGAGCCTTCTTTGCTGGGCCGGATTATCGGCTACCAGAATGTCGGGGGCGCCCATTTGCAAGGCCAGTTCGCCGATTTTTTCCATTTGTTTTTGCAGCTCGGGCAGGTCTTCCCCATCCAATTCGATTAAAAGCTGGGCGGGAAAATCGCTGAAGGGGAGTTCGCGTTTTAAATAAATTTCACAAGCTTTAATCGCGTCTTTTTCCATAAACTCGACCGCGGTAGGGATGATGCGCTTTTCCCCGATGATCCGGGAAACCATTTCCGCCGCCTGGGTCAATGATATGAAAGGAATCAGCAAATCAATTTTATAAAACGGCAGGGGGAGCAATTTTAAAATCGCTTGGGTGATGACCGCGAAAGTCCCTTCCGAACCGATCAGCAGATGGGCCAGATCATATCCGGCCACATTCTTGACCATTTTACCCCCGTAATGAATGATTTCCCCGTTGGCCAGAACCGCTTCCAATCCGCAGACGAAATTACGGGTAACCCCGTATTTAACCGCCCGGGGGCCGCCTGAATTTTCCGCCAGGTTTCCACCAATGCTGCAGCTTTCCAGGGAAGCCGGATCGGGAGGATAAAACAGCCCTTCTTCCTCTACCGTTCTCTGCAATTCGGCGTTGATGATCCCGGGTTCCACCACCGCCATCAGGTTGCGGCGGTCCAGCTCCAACACTTTTTCCATTTTTTCCAGGGATAAGACGATTCCCCCGCAAACCGGCAGGCACCCGCCGCTAAGCCCGGTGCCGCGACCGCGGGGAGTAACCGGGAAATTTTCCTGCCCGGCCAGTTTCAGGATTTCAGCAATCTGCTGAGCGGTTTCGGCTTTCACCGCAGCTTCGGGGACAAACTGCATTTTGGCGGGCATTTCATCCCGGGAATAATTTTCCAGGTCGAATTGCCCGGTAACGACATTGCCCTCCCCTACCAGACTTCTTAAGCGTTCTATGGTGGCGGGAGTGATTTTGCGATAATTAAACAGCGATTGATTCTGCATTGAGTTATCTCTGGGGAGCCTCCATTTGGTTCATATCCTTAAGTAATTTTCCGCCCAGAATAGCCATTAAGGTAGTCTTGGTTTGAAAGCGGGGCAGGGGTTTGCCCTCGGAGGCGAAAGCCGGGCCGTAGCCGTTAATAATCAGCTGCACGCTGTCACATTCCTGAAATATTCCCGCCGGAACCGTGGCCTTGCAGTCCTGGGGAGCGACCAGGGATTTATCTTCCACCAGCTTTTTAATCTCGTCCATCGCCAGATAATCCATGAAAGTCGCCTGGCTGCTCAAATTTTCCGTACAGCTCCAGATGATCAAAGTATCCCGGCCTTTGATGCCCATCACCGTGACATTGTAGCCCAGCACTTCGGGAATGATTTTCCAGGCCAGTTCGAGCGGCTGCTCCAAAGAGGGCTGGGTGCTCAAGCGAGGGGAGGTCAACTCCACCGGGGGCAAAAATTTAATTTCTTGCGGAACTTCAAAACTTACATTCCCGGTATAGCTAGTTGTTAATTGGTAGGAACCGGCGGCTCGAGCCTGGAGGCTTACTTTTCCGTTTGCCGGGGAATTGGGCCAGTAAGCTTGGGTAAAGTCGGGGCGAGAAATTTCCGAAGCGGATTTGCGGTTCTGCTGTTCCACCAGGGCTTTTTGTTCAGGAGTGAGACCATCCCAGTTAATTACCTGGGGCTGGCCGGGTCTGACTACGGGGGAAGATCCCCAATAGCGGTAAATTTTAAATTTAATTTTATCCGGAGAAATTTTTCCTGCAACTTCAGCTCGCTCGGGGCGCTCAATTTGCAAATTTAAGCTGGGACCGAGCATTAAGTCACGAGGGATCGCCAAATTAGCCGTGGCGCCCTCAGGAGCGTTCCCGGGGGACCAGAGCCTGACTTTGAAATTTAATTCCGGGGCGCCCAGCATTTTAGCCATTCCCGGAATAGCCGCCATCTGGGCTTGCTCCTCGGGGGATAACTCCGGCATTCCGGCGGTTTTGAAACTGCCGGTTTCGGCAAAAATCCCCAAATATCCGGTTTCAGAGCCAAACACCTGCAACGGAATCAGCATTAAACCCAGTAAGATCCAGATTACCCAAAGCGATTTTTTCATTTCTCCCCCTTATAAATTATTTAAATATTCCAGGAGTTTTTTTTCTCCCAGGGTTTTTTCCAGCTCCAGCACTCGTCTTAAACCCCGGCCGTAAAGCATGGAGTTGGCGATTTTTAAGCGCTCGGCGGTCTTTTTCTCTCCCTCGGAGAGGAAAAATTTATATTCCAGCCAGCGGGACATCCCTTCACGCAAGAGCTTGTCGCGCGCCAGAATGCCCTGCTCCCGCTGGTAAGCGTGGATTACTTCGTGAATTATAACCCCTTTGCACTTTTCCCGGGAAAGATTTTTTAAGACATACACCAGGTGAACTTTTTCCCCTTTCAGTTGGCAAGGGCGGTAGCGTCCAAGCAGGCCGCTGAACTGGTAAAAAGCTCCTTGCCAGGCGGTAAAGGGGCTGAACAACTCCACCACTACCGGTTGTTTGACATTGATCCCAAAACGGGTATTCAAAAACCCCTGAACTTCCTTTAATAAAATTTTAGCCTGAATGGTATTTTCCACCCGGCCGAAATCAAAATCCACTATGGCGGGTTCATATTCGGAGCGTCCAATGAAGACGAATTCAATTCCTCTTCCTATTGTGATTAAAGTTTTTAAAAAAGTCCGAGAAATCGTGCGCAAAAAGCTTTTTAGCATTTAAGCTTCCTGCTTATAAACTTTCAGGGTTTTTAATTTATACGAGTCCAGCTCTTCCACGGCAAAAATGTAGCCCTGATATTCCACGCTTTCGCCTTTTTGAGGGATACACCCCATTTCTTCAATCAAAACCCCGCCGATGCTGCGATAATCTCCGGGCGGAAAAGTGATTTTTAAAATATCTTCCACTTCCCCCACATCGGTAGCGGCTTTTAACAAGTATGTATCGGACTTGACTTCGCTGACTCCCGGGGAAGTCAAATCATACTCGTCTTCAATTTCTCCCACAATGGCTTCCAGCAGGGTTTCCATCGTAACCAGACCGGCGGTTCCCCCAAACTCATCTAAAATAATGGCCATACTGTATTTTTTTTCTTTTAATTCGGAAAGCAGGGATAAAATTTTCTGGTTGCCGGGAGCGAAGAAAATCGAACGGGCGATGTCCTTGGCGGTGATCGATTGGTTTTCCGCCGAGCCTTTTAACAAATCCTTGGCGTAGACCACCCCGATAACATTGTCCACCCCGCCTTCAAAAACCGGGAACCGGGAATGGCCGGTAAGCTGAATTTTTTCAATCATATCGAGTCGGTTCATTTCGGCAGAGAAACAATCCATTTCCACTCTAGGAACCATTACTTCTTTCGCCACCTGGTCGCCGAACTCCAGCACGCCTTTGATCAAATCGCTTTCCGCTTTGGGCAGCAAACCCCGGCTTCCTTCCATGAGCACGACTTCCTTGAATTCCTGGGGAGAAAACAAACCTTTTTTTTCGGTTTTGGCTTTCAACAGCTTTAAAATAATATTGGCGAAGAAATTAAACAAAGCGATGAGCGGGGAGGAAATTTTCACCACCAGCTCCATTAAACGGGATACCCGTAAGGCGTATTTTTCGGAATTTCCCGCGGCGAAAGTCTTGGGGACAATCTCTCCAAAAATCACGACCAGGGGAGTCATAATCAAAGTGGCCAGCCATACTCCCTTATCCTTGAACCAGAAAATTCCCAGCGCGGTGCCCAGGGAGGAGGCCAGGATAATCAGCATGTTCTCCAGGGCTAGAATAGTGCTGAAAAGTCGGGAGTAATTTTCTTTCAGTCTTTCCACTGCCTGGGCGGCCTTGTCGCCTTTGCCCGCCAGGTAGCGGATCTTCAAGCGGCTGACTGAAAGCAGGGCGGCTTCCGAACTGGAAAAAAAAGACACCATGAACATGCACAGCAAAATAAAAATCATCAGCAGCCAATCCGGCAAGCCGTGAATCGGGATAACTGTTTCCAAAATGATACTCTCCGTTAATTCTTTTGATTTTTTACAATAATTGCCGATACGCCTTTACTTTTCCTGCAAATTACCTGATAATATTCTCAGAATCAGCTAACGAAGGGAGGATTTATTTATATGAACAGCATTTATGGAGGAATGGGCATGGGGGGAATGCAATCCGGCTACCCCATGAGCAGTACCTATTCCGCCATGCCGCAAATCGGCAGCTACTCATCCGGCCTGATGGGCAGCGCCGGAAATATAATGGGCAGCCCGATGGGCATGTCTACCATGGGGGGCTTCAGCGGCCAGGCTCTAAACGGATACGGCAGTTATAACACCGGTATGCTGGGCAATGCTCTCGGAGGTAGCATGAGCAGCCTCTTCGGCGCCCAGCAGCTTCAATACCAACCCGCGATGTCGCAAATGTACGGCGGGAGCTACGGGATGGGAAGCTACGGCTCAGCGATGGGCATGGGAGGAAGCAGCCAGTTAATGAACGGAATGTCCGGATTATATGGCAGCGGGTACGGAGCCGGAGCATCCATGATTCAAAACAACTACGGCAACACCTATAACTACTTCGGCGCCATGGGAATGAACGCTCAAGGAATGAGCGGATATGGACAACAGAGCGCTTATGGTATGCCTTATGGATATGCCCAACAGAGTCCTTACGGATATACCCAAAGCCCTTACGGAAATACCTATACTACGACGCCTACCAGCTCAACAACTACCGGAACGACTTCGAATTCCGGAACCTCGACCGCTTCGGACTCCTCTTCCAGTTCCAGCACTTCGAGCAGTGCTTCCGACAGCAAAACCGATAAAACCAGTAAGAAGAGTAAAGCTGCCAAAGCCAAGGCTAAATCCAAAGCCAAGCATAAGACAAAACATAAAACTACCACCAAAACTGACGATAAGGACACCGTGATTAACAATTTTTATCTCAAACCCACGGACTATCCTCATAAAACCAACCAAAACGACAAACCACAAACCATCATCAACAACTATTATGAATAATTCCCGGTAACTAGTATAACCTCAAGCGGGGAAAAATTTTCCCCGCTTTTTTATTTAGACCCCCTAACTTAATAAAAATAAATAAAATAATCTTAATTTTTCGTTTAAACTCTTTACACTTTTCACTTTTTCGTTGATAATATTATCAAGAACACTAGAAAGGAGGATCATCTATATGGAGATGAACAGATTCAATCCAGGCATGGGAGGCACTCCATCGATCCAAGTCAACAACTACTTCGGTTCCCAAGGGGGAGCCACCCCGGCGACTCAAATCAACAACTATTATTCAGGAATGCCTCAACGCGTCCTGGGAAACCAAATGGGCGGAGGAATGACGGGAGGCATGGTCGGAAACACCAATTCGGGAAATTCAATGGGGGGAATATACGGCGGCACTATGGGCGGAGTTATGGGAGGAGTAACCGGAAACTTCATGAACTCCCAGCAACTTCAGTACCAACCCTCTATGTCCCAAATGTACGGGGGGCAGACCATGGGCAACATGTACGGCGGATACGGCCAGAGCATGGGGATGGGCTCCGGTCAATACGGCCAGATGCCGATGTACGGCATGGGCAATATGTATGGCAGCGGCTATGGAGCAGGCGCTTCCATGATTCAAAACAACTACGGCACCACTTATAACTTCTTCGGCAGTATGGGAATTAATCCTCAGCAGTACATGGGCTACGGGCAGTCTTCAGGTTATTCTCAGCCTTACAGCAACTATGGTTATTCTCAGCCTTACAGCAACTATGGTTATAGTCAGCCGACCTCTACCTCTTCTTCTTCGACTCCTCCTTCACGGCCCCCGGACATGACCCCGCAAAGCGGCACTTTATCCAAAAAAGACGACGGCTCGATCAACTATGCCACTACCGGCGGATGGAAAGTCAATGTCAACGGAACCACCATTACCATGACCTCGCCCGACGGCAAAGACACCACCAAAATCTGGGGCGATCCCCACGTGGTAGAAGCAGACGGTTCCAAATGGGATTGGGATGCAAAAACATCTACCTTCCTGCTTCCCGACGGCACCAAAGTTACCATGAACGCCGACAGCGCCAGCGGGGTGGTGAAAAGCACCTCGATTTACGACAAAGCCCAACAAGTAACGATAGATAACTCTAAAATGACTTTCACTTCCAGCGTTGACAAGAAAAAGACCAAAGAAGCCGAACAGAAGGAAGATGACGGCCAAGCTTACCAAACCAAAAATCAGGGCAACGACTGGGATAAATGGACAAAAGATGGCGCCAAAAAGACCAGTAGTACCGGCAATACCACCATCAATAACTACTACTAATTTCAACTACCCGCGAAAAAAAACAGGGGAAATGCTTCCCCTGTTTTTTTATACTTGCCTAACCAATAAAATAAAAATGACAATTTTTGCCGATTAAAAGACAAAAATTTCACTAAAACTATTTACATTTTTCGCCATTTCGGTGATAATAATATCAAGTACAGTTTAGAAGGGAGGAATCCATTTAATGGAAATCCAAAGATTCGGAGGCGCAAGCCAAAATCCTAACCCATTCGGCAACCAAATCGGGCAAGGTGGTAACTTTATCACCAACAACTACAACAACCAGGTGACCAATATTTTCGGTTCTACCACCAATGCGACCCTGCCTCACGGCAAGGTCGGCCGCATCCTGATGCCGGAGCAAACCGGGACAACCTCCGTCCCCAACAATGTGTCTACCGTCATCAACAATTTCTACAACGGAGCCGGCACAACCAGCAGCGGAACCGGAGCGGTAATCAACAATTTCTACCAAAATTCCGGAGGGGCTTATTCCGGCTACAGCAATCCGGGCTATTACGGTTCTTACGGGGCGGCCAGCAGCTATTCAGGCAATACAGGGTATGGAATGTACGGAACCTATGGTTCCAACTACGGCAACGCGGCCTCACAGGTTCAGAACAACTACGGCAACACCTACAACATTTTCGGCTATTTGGGGGGAGGCAACCTGCCCGGCCTGAACCAGCAGACTACCCAGTCTCAACTGCAGCAGCCGCTTAATTACCAGACTTCCGGCGGCCAATTTACCCAGAACAATTACGGAACCACTTACAATTATTTTGCCAACAACACCGGCCAAATGTCCCAAACCCAGCCCCAGCCGCCCCAACCCACCAGCGGCACCTTGAAAAAAGAAGATGACGGCTCCATCAACTATACCACCACCGGCGGATGGAAAGTCAACGTCAATGGAACCACCATTAACATGACCTCACCCGACGGCAAAGACACCACTAAAGTGTGGGGCGACCCCCATGTGGTGGAAGCCGACGGCTCCAAGTGGGATTTCCCGGAAAAAACTTCTACCTTCCAACTGCCGGACGGCACTAAAATCACCATGAGCGCCGACAGCCCTACCGGAGTGACTAAGAACACCGAAATTTACGACAAAGCCCAGTTGGTTAAAATCGACAATGCCAAGATGACTTTTGAGTCCAAGGTTGATGCAGCCAACACCAAAAAAGCCGATGCGGCCAAAGATGACGGCGCGTATTATACCACTAACAATCAAGGCAATGACTGGAATAAAACCACCGCTCCTACAGTTCCTACCACCAGCACCACCAATACCACGGGAACCACGAATAATGCTTATAACCAATTCCTGCAGTCCATGGGGCTTTCCACCGGTGCCACAGGAACAACCGGTACCAATACCTCCGGCCTTTCTGGAGTTTGGCCGTATTCCGGTTATAGCACTTATCAGGGTACCAACTATGGAACCAGCGGGAATATGATCCCGTCCTTGGGGTCTACCCCTACCCTGAGCTATGACGCCCTGTATATCCAGGCCATGAACTTAGCCGGTTCATCCGCCTCGAATTCAATCAACTCCCCGTTGCTGGCGGCCGGAATGCTGAGCAATTACATTCAACCGGGCTACCAGACCACCGTGCCGAACTATTCCAGCTACGGCTGGTCCTACTATCCGCCCTATCAGAGAGGATAACCTCTCGCCACTATAATCAACGGTATATTCAAGAGGGAAGAAAAACTCTTCCCTCTTTGTTTTTTTCTGGCAAAAAGAAGGTTTTTTCGGCATATAAGACGAAATATTTCTTAATATAGAAGGGAGGAAGACAGATGTTTGAACATGAAGAGCTTACTCCATCACCGGTAAGCAACCAAATTATGGCTTTATGCGAAGCGATCATGGCCGGAAACGGGTCCTCGCAAGACCTGAAAAAAGCCCTGGAAGCCGCTTTAGAGGGGATGACTTCCACTTGGAACGATTTTAAGCACAAAATCGACGCCTCAGGCCCCGACCATCTAGCCACATACAACCAGGAAATCGAGGAAATCAACCAGGCCTTTGAACAATTCAAGTCGGCGCTTGAAGAGGTGGCACTCTATTTCATTGACAATAAAACCAGCCACCTGGACGAAGGCCGGACTAAGATTAAATATTCCACCTACCGGATGATCCGGGCTTTGAATGCATATCAAAGCAAAGAACTAGCTGTCGGGCCAACCGACATCCCTTATGTAAATTTCTTGATTAAAGCAGCCGATGCCTTAAAAACCGGAAAAATAGATCTCAACTTATTCCTCGGAATGGTTAAGGAAGCCGGACGCAACGCCGAGCTGGCCATGGAAGCCGCTAAGAAGGAAGAACCCAGCAAAGAAATCAATTACATTATTGAAGCCTACCAGGAACATATCAAAGTTTACCAGGCCATCGGCGAAAAAGCCGGTAATAAAGACTACGAAGGTTTAAAAGTTGAGTTGGACAACCTGGCTCTGGCCGCCTCTAAATTAAAGGATGCTTTCCAGAAAATCAACCTGAAAATGTTGACTTCTCTGCCCACCCCTTCTCCTTACGTAAACTTGATGATCAATGTGACCCGCTCCCTGATCAACAATGAAGTTCCCGAAGAGGTATTTGTCAAAACTCTGCAAAGCTTTAAAACTTCCCTGCAGAATATGTTCCACGAATTCGAACTTTACTCCAGAGTTCCCACCAATTCTCTTTTAGTAGCCGAAGAAATCGAAAAAGCCCATCACGCTTTCGAGCTTTTCGACCAGGCAGTCAAAAACTTTGATCAATTCCTGGAATTCCGAAACGTGGGCTTATTGGAAAATGCTATAAAAACCCTGGAAGAAGCCGGTAACCTACTGCATCAAAGCTTCACCTCTTTCCAGGAAATCGCCGAACGGGAAGGTAAAATACCTTGCGTCAAATGCCAGCATTATAATCCCATCGAACTTAAACGCTGCGAGAAATGCGGGGCTTCGTTAATGAGAATGGCGGAAGCCACCACCTCAACCTTCTCCTTCTCCGAGGAATCCCAGGAAGTCGGGGTCACAGTGGGAGAAATGGTGATGACCGAAAACCTGCAAAAGTTATTTGATGCGGTCAACGCAGTTTCCGAAGGGAACATCTCCCTGGAAGAATACCTGGAAGTGCTAGACTGGCTGGATCAACTAACCCTTAACGAATATGAAAATACTCAAAGAATCCCTGAACTGGAGTTGAAAAACCTGCCTGAAGAAGAGAAGAAAGCCGCGGAAAAAATCAAGGAGCACCTGGGTGAAATCAAGCAAAATATGCTAAGCGGAATGGAAGAATTCAGAACCGGCTTGAATACCTTGAGAATGTATGCCAACAACCCCGAAGAGCAGAATTATCTTACTACCGGGGTGCGGGAAGTATGGCAGGCGGCGGCTAAGATTTACCAAGCGGGAAAAACTGCTGAAGAACTTCAAGCTCCAAAACCATAAATCATGGTTACGGTGAACCAATAAAAAAGCGGGCTTTAAACCCGCTTTTTTTAATTCTTTAGGAATTCCACGCTGATGGTGTTGCCTCGCAACTCATAAACGCTGTTATTGCTGGGGTCTACCCAGCGTCCTCCCATTAGCTCCAACACCTTCGCGGCTTTTTCCAGCAACTGCTCCCGGAAGAAAGTAATGAAAGTTAAAGCCAAATCCTCCTGAGGAACTTTAGTCTTTTTCTTCAAATCCTGCCATACTTTTAAGGCTTTTTCCTTCATGGTTTCCCGAATCTTGATCTCCGCCAGGCCGATTTGGGCGGTCTGGTTATTGCTCTCCAGAGAAAGAGCCTTTTTGTATGCTTCCTTGGCCTTGGGATAATCACCCTTTTTAAAGTAGCAAGTACCCAAATTGGTCCAGGCGTTCAAATAACCGGGAGAAATTGCCAGAGCCTTATCATAATAATGCAAAGCGTCTTTGAATTTTCCCTCTTCGGAATAGGCATTCGCCAAGGCTACCAGGGTTTTATGATCACTAGGAGTCAGCTTATAAGCTTTTTTAAGATAAGTTAAAGCCTTCTCGACATCTCCCATACCGAAATAAGCCAGCCCCAGGTTATGCCAGCCTGAGGAACTTTCCGGCTTTTGCTTGATAAATTCCTTCAAGGCATAAATACCCAGTTCCTTGGTTTTTTCTTCCTCCTGCTGCATGAGAAAGGCCCCTAAGGCCAGCAGACCATAGGGATCGCCCACAGGGATATCGAGCTCTCGGGCAATTTTTTCCAATTCTTGTTTCATCTATTACCTCGTTTTCTTTAATTGTTCGTTGCTCCAATAATCTTGAGGATAATACTGCAGCACGAATTTAACATATTTTATCATTTCGGCTTTTTTACCGAGTTTATCATAAGTATGAGCCAGCAGGCGGGCGCAGTTAGTCCGATCCATATCGTCCTTAGCCAAATGAAAGGCCTTTGCCAGGGAATAAGCCGCCTGGGAGTATTCCTTATAATGAAAACGAAGAAAACCCAGCAAAAAGTTTAATTCATAGCTGTCGGGATTATTGGTTAACCCTTCTTTAATAAAATTAATCCCCGTATCTTTTTGCTGGAAAGAAAGGGCCAGGTCATATCCTCCGACCGAGTAGGCCTGAACGAAATGAGGGTCTAAATAGGTTATGAACCGGGTAAGCTGCAAAAGGGGGGGGTTTTTCCAATACTCTCCGCGATTTTCATATTCATGATGATAATGATCGACTTTAATCCATAGATAGGCCGCCAGCGTATAACGAGTTTCGCCCAGCAAGGCCAGCAGCATCTTGCGGGGGGTTAAGTCGGAGAATTCTTTGGCTAAATCCCGTTCCCGAAGCCCCGAAAGATACAAATTCAAGCCGATCACCAGCCCAAGCAGCAACAGAATAAAAACTGTTGGTTTGAAGTCGATAAAGGTTATTTTTTTCTCCGGGGTATCTATTTTCAATTCTAATCCCCTATCTGCGCTTAAAATCAACTAAGATTATTTTTTTTAACTTTGGAATCGTGAAAGAACTTAAATGGTTTTGGAATAACCCATATCCCTAAGATCAAAGCCCCTAACAAAAAAATCGTGTTTTGCATCATTTTTAATGAAGACTCTACTCTCCAAGGCTCTGCAAAATACTCCCTAAAAAACACTTCGGTCTGCTCGTCGTGTTCATGCTCTTGCGCAGGAGCCAGCTTTTCCCCGATTGATTGGGCTTTATCGTGTTCAATTTTGCCGGGCTTTTCGGCAGCCATAGCAAGCCCTGAACCCAGCAGAAAAAAAACCAGGCTTATGAGCAAAATCAGCTTATTTTTCATAATTCCTTTTTTTTAAAACAGATTCCGGCGATCTGCATCAACAGTATAATGTAAAAAAGACCGTATAGGACCGCCAGGGGCAAATATTGAGGAGCCAAGATATAATCGTGGACTACCGCATTCTTGATGTGAAACAACTCAAACTGAGGGAACCAGGGCTTGATGGTTTCCACCAGAAAGCGCAAAACCGGATCGTTACCCTTATCGATTACCATTTTAATATAAGCCGAAGACAGGTTGCCGATGATATATATCAATAAGGTCAACGAAAGGTTAACCGGGTAGGAGAGATACACCGAGAACAAAAGCATCAATGCTCCCAATACCCCGCATTCCAGGTAAACCAGCAGCACCGCGGAAAAAACCATGGGGAACCAGGCTTTTACCAAAGTAAAAAGCATCAACTCCAGTGTGACGGCCAACACCAGGACAAACACGCCCAACACCGCCATGTTGCCTAAAAATTTGCCCCACAGGTATTCAAGGCGGCTGATGGGTTTAGCTAGAATGGGATAAATGGTTTTTTGTTCGATTTCCCGGCTCAAGGCCTGTAAAAATAAAGCAAAAGTGAAAAGCAAAGCAAACAAGGAAATCCCGCTCAAACCGAAATCCTTGAGTAAACGGCTATTGATGGCCATTCCGAAGACATTGAGCACTCTGCCCCCGGCCAGGAACAACAGCGTAAGAAAAAACAAAAAATAAAAAACTTTGCGTCTGACGTTTTCCGCCCAGGTAAGCCGGGCTATCACCAATGCATGATTCATCATTCTTCCCTCGCTTTGGTAATCAAGTCAAAGAAAATCTGTTCCAGGGTATTGTTCTGGCTGTTGCGAATTTGCTCTTTAGATATCCCCAGTAAATTTTCCAACTTATCGACCAGCAGCATTTGCCCCCGGTTAATAATGCCGATATTGTCGCAGATATTTTCCACTTCGGTTAATTTGTGGGAACTGAAGAAAATCGTATAACCTTTGTCCTTAAGTTTGAGGATGATGTTTTTCACCTCTTTTTGCCCAATGGGGTCAAGTCCCGAGGTAGGCTCATCCAAAATCAGGAGCGGGGGATCGCTGATCAAAGCCTGGGCAATGCCGAAACGTTGCTGCATGCCCTTGGAAAAGTCGGATAGGCGCTGGTTTCTCCATTCGGCCAGCCCTACTTCCTCCAGCACCAATTTTATCCTTTGCTCCCGAGTTTGAAAATCCAAATCGAATAGCCGGGCATAATAATCCAGCAGTTCTCCGGCTTCCATAAACGGGTAATAATAAGAAATTTCCGAGAGATAGCCGAACTGACGCCTAGCCTCCAAGCTGCCGGCAGGCTCTCCAAATATCAAGGCCTTCCCGGAAGTCGGGCGAATCAAACCGACCAGAATCTTGATGGCTGTGGTTTTTCCGGCGCCGTTGGGCCCGATAAAGCCGAAAATTTCCCCCTTGGCTACTTTTAGATTTAGCCCCTGCAAAGCTTTAATCGGTTCTTTAGACCTGCTGGAAGTGGGATGAAAAGTTTTTACCAAATTTTCAATTAATATTCCGTTCATACTAAAAAATTATACAAAAAAGCCGAAAGATATTCAAGCCTAATCAGCTTAAACCACAAATCGCTCAGAACCGCATGGTGAGTTGATTTACTCATTCTTTTCTTTCGCCGCAGTACAATTAATTAAAGATTTGACTTAAAAATAATTAACAAATATTTAACATAATCCATAGTTTTCTGAGGTTTGATTATGCTAAAATAATTTTAACCACAGCGAGGGAGGTTTAATTCTATGAAAATAATTTCAGGGCATTTACTCAAAAACACCGCCTCTGCAGGCGCCATAAACCGAAACACCAACCTGTCCCCTACCGAGAGAACAGAGGAACCCTCTAAAGATAAAGTTAACCTTTCCCGGGCCGCTCAAAATACCAAAAACCAAGAACTGCCAAAATTCACCCCCGGACAAGCCCGAGTAATGTTTCGCGGGTTTATCGCTACTTTTCTGGGCGGGCTCAACGATAAAGAAATGGCTAAAATTACCGATGGGGTAACCTCTAAGCAATATGCCGAATTTCGCCAAAGCCTGGATCAGCTCCCCTCTAAAACCGATCCGGCTTGCGCCGACAAAATCGGCAAAAATGTTCTGCTTTACCTGTTTCGCAAATACCCGGACCGCCGGGAATTCAAAGCCATGGTCAACCAGGTGGGAATGCTGGGAGCGCAACTGGAAGCCAAACAAAACGCTAAGCACCAAGCATAACCTTCTATACGGAAGAAAGAAACAAACTAAATTTTATGAAAATTTATCCCATCATCCCAAAAAAAATCAGCCTCGATTTCCCAGGTGCTTCCATAAGCGCAGTGCGGGCGGCTAAAACCAGGGATACCCAACTGCCTATGGACAGGGTCTGTGACGCCTTGCCTCCCCTTCCACCAAAGAAATGGACGGTGCTGCTTTACCTGGGAGCCCATAACGACCTGGAAAGCTCGCTGGCCAAGAACCTGACCGATCTGGAGAAGGTGGGTTCTTCCAAGGAAGTAAACCTGGTGGCGGAAATTGACCGGGGCCCCGAGCCCAACCTGGACTATGGGGGAAGAGCTCACGCCACCCGCTACTATATCACCAAAGCCCCCAAGCAAGACCCGGAGCAGCCGCAGATCACCTCTCCAATACTGAAAAAAATGCCCGCCGTCGATTCTTCCCACCCCCAAACCCTGGAAAATTTCTTGAACTGGGGAATGAAAAAATACCCCGCCCAAAATTACCTGATTATGCTGAACGACCATGGTGCGGGTTTTTGGGGCGTGGTGATGGACGAGGAAGCCGGAGACAGCATGAATATCCCCGACTTGAATCAAGCCATCTTAAAAGCCGAAGAACAAAACGGGGTAAAAAAAGACCGGGTGGTGCTGGGATTCGATGCCTGCCTGATGGGTCAGGCCGAGGTAGCATATGAATTAAGAGACGCCGCCGACCTGATGATCGCTTCGGAAGCCTCGATGGGAATTGAGGGGTTGCCTTATTCGATAATTTTCGGCCAGGATAACCTGGAAAACTTCAACAACTCACAAATGGCGGTCAACCTGGTAAAAAAATCCACCTCTATCCCAGGCGCGGTATCCACTCTGGCAGCCGTGGATTTAAAGCAAATGGATACCCTGAAAGAATCAATCAACGGCCTGGCCGTAGCCTTGCTGGAAACCAAGGAATCGCAAATGCAAATCAACTCGATCCTGAGAAACAGCCATAGTTACTACGGCATTCCTTCCGATACCAGGCCCTATCCCGATTACCGCGATCTCTACCATATCGCCGAAAGGCTATCGAGTACCAGGCAAATTACCGACCCCAAAGTGCTGAAAGCCGCTAAAAACTTAATGCAATCCATCGACCGCTCAGTGCTGGAAAAAACCAACACCTTCAAAGAAAGAGATTCCCACGGGCTTTCCATTTATTCCTCGGTGGAGGAAAAAAATTACGATAAATATAACCACCGACAAATGCAGCTGGCCAAGGACACCCTCTGGGAAAAAGCCATGTGCCGCTTCAAACTCACCAGTCCCTGGGGGAAAAATGAAAATTCTCCCCAATAAACCCCGGCAGCTCCGGGCTGAAAGACCTAAACTCGAAAAGCCACAGGCCAAAACCGCCAGGCACCGGGGGGATAGATTCACACCCTCCAGCCTTGGAGCCAGCCCCAAGAAATGGACTTGCTTATTTTTTCTGGCAGCCGACGATTCGCTGGATGAATTTTTAAGCAACAACCTGAAAGATTTACAAAAAATCGGCTCGGGCCCGGAAATCAACCTAGCGGCCCAAATCACCAGGCGCTCTGAGAAACCCGCTTTAAAAGGCCGGCTGGAATCCCGGCGTTATTTTTTTACTGAATCAAAGACCGCGCAAATTCTAGAGCAAACCGCCTGCCCGGAAATCACCAACCCCGATAATCTGGAGCAATTTGTCGGCTGGGGAATGAAAAACTATCCGGCGCAAAATTACCTGGTGGTTATCGGTTCCCATGGGGGGGGAATGGCCGGGGTAATTCAGGACAGCCGTAAGGACAAGTTCATTCCTCTTCCCCAAATCGCTCAAGCCCTGGAAAATGCCGAGAAGCAGTCCGGGGTGGATAAAAACCGGGTATTGCTGGGCTTCGATGCCTGCTTGATGGGCCAGGCCGAAGCCGCCTATGAACTAAAGGACACCGCAGCCATCATGATCGCTTCCCAGGAAGAAATCATGGGCAACGGCTGGCCTTACGCTGATTTTCTGAGAAAAGCTCAAATTGCCGAGGCCTCCCCCCAGGAAATGGCCAAGCAAATCATTAAATCCGGAAAAATGCATCCCAATGAAATCAAAACCCTCACGACTCTGGACTTGAACCGGATGCCGAAACTAAAAACCGCTTTAGACGGCCTGGCTAAAGCCATCCTGGATGACCGAAAAAATGTCCGGGAAATTAAGCGGCAAATCGCTCAAAGCCAGAGTTTCGACAATACTGCATTAGAGTTAAAATTTAACTACCGCGACCTTTACTCCATCGCCGACCGGTTGGAGAAAAGTCTTAAAAGTGCTAATCCCCGGCTGGCTGACGCCGCCGGTCAATTAAAAACCGCTTTAAAAGACACCATAATCCTGGAAACCCACCAGCCCGACTTTCCCGAGTCCCATGGACTTTCAATTTATCCAGGCTACGCCGCCGATGATTTTGCACGTTATCAACTAGGGGATCTGAAATTGAGCCGGGAAAGCCTTTGGTGCAAGGCTATGCAGAAACTCTACCGCTAAAGGGTTTTCTCGAAAAAATATTGCAACAGTTCACATCCGGGGTCTAAGGCGTAAAGATTTCCTTTTTGGTTTAAAGCTTCGGCCATGCACCCCCCCTGACAAATTTTCACCCAGGAACATTCCCGGCATTGGGGTATTTCATGGGCTCTTTGAGCTGCTAAATTTTTTAAGCAGGCGAATGAATCGGACTCAACCATTTCGGTTAGAGTTTTAGCGGTTAAATTTCCTAATGAGAACTCCTGAGCAGCCAGTTGGCCGCAGGGATAAACTTCAAGTTCAGGAGTGATATGCAATTTCTCGCCCAGCGGACAGGGGTAATGATTTTCCCCCGCTTTAAAGCTTTGCAGCTGCTCGGGGAGCAGCCCGAAAATTTCCAACCCCTGATTATTTATTTCGGAAAGTTTTTCATAAACTTCAATTTTTTCTTTCGGCTCCAGAGCCAATTCTGCCCAATTTTCTCGGGCTCGGCCCAGTTTAACCAAGGGGGAAACCAGCAACCGCTTTATGCCCCAGGCCAGGGCCTGCTCCATCACTTGGGCAAAATGCCGAAAATTAAACCGGTTAAGGGTTAAGCAGAGAGTGATTCTTTCGGCCAGAGCTTTATCCAGGAGCTTTTCAATTCCCCGACGAATTTTTTCCCAACTCCCCTCCCCTCTTATCTGGTCGTTGATTTCCGGGCTTACCCCTTCCAGGCTGATTTCCAGCCTTAAACCGGGCAGAGAGACAAAAAACTCCGCCCAGGAGTCATCGATTAAAGTGGCGTTGGTAACCAAAGACAGGGAGAATAAGGGCTCGGAAAATTGCAGGGCGGCTTTTAAACCGGGATACAACAACGGTTCCCCACCGCTCAGCACCAATTCTTTTGCGCCCAAATGCTTAATTTCTTTAAATAACCGGGAGAGTTTCTCGATGGGAAACGCTTTTTTTTTCCCGCAAGCATTATAACAATAAAGACAGTTTAAATTACACCTGCCGGTTAACTCTAAGTATACCCCGGAAAAATAGAGAAACGACAAGAAAGCTTATTCCTCCAGCAGGGATAAAGCGCGGAAGCGGGCGATGGTTTCATGAATATCTTTCACGATATCGGTTTCCTGGGGGGGAGTAAACTCTTTAATCATTTCCTGGGCCAGGTCTTCCATGGCTGTTTCCCCGTCCAGCGCATTCCAGACTTTCAGGGCGGTCTTATTCAACAGGTGTACTTTATTGGTTTTGGGGTCATACAGCAAGCCTTCCCCGCCCATTTCCCGCTTGTCCAAATCTTTTCTCCCGCATGGCAGCGACATAAATAATCCCCCTTAAAAACTGTATGTGTATTTTTGCTTTTGAGTCCGGTTTAATAAAATATTATCCAGCCCCGCGTTATATTCCTTGATTTTGGGGTTGACCTCCCTCAGGACTTGCTGAGCCAAACGGCCTAAACCGGTTTTACCGGCTGACGAGGTTTCCTTCTCCAGGATCTCTACCCCTTGGCTTAAAAACTGCTCTTCAGCTTCCCGGACGATTTTGCTAAGGCCTCTAAATTTTTTATACTGCAGATCAATCTCTCCGGCCAAGTCCGGATGTTCCCGGTAAAATTTTTCAAAGTTGAGGTAAGTCAGCCGGGCGGAATTTCTCCGCAGTTCCCGGGCCTTTTCCCTAAGCTGCTCCACCCGCTCGTCCAGAATCAGGTAGCCCGGCAGCACATCGTAAGCCAGTAAATCAGAGGGCTTTTTATAGAGCCGTCCTTCTTGCTCCAGCTGCCGGTGTATCTGGGTGCCGATAAAGGGCTGCAGGGAGTTGAAGAGATCATCGATTTCAATTAAATCCCCGTCCCCTTCGAGCTTTTTAACAAATTCCAGGTTCTGGCGCACCTCGTCCAGAGTAGTATAGGGGTCGAACATAATAAAGCCGGGGTAACATTTCAGCCCCAGTTGTTTAATTACCGAGGCCGCTCTCAAATTATCGGAAAAGTCCGTCATCTTGCCGAAAGAATTTAAAGCCCGATTCACTCCAGACTCGAACCCCACAAACACGGTCTTGAGGCCCGCAGCTTTCAGAAAAGCAAACAACGGAGCTTCCACATCCCCGGCCCGGCACAAAACGGAAAAACTAACTTTCGGCCCTTTTTGCAGCAGCGACTTGGCCAGGTCAAAAGCCCGAGCCTTGCCTCGGCGCCCCGGGCCGATAAAATTATCATCAGGGAAAGTGAATTTACTGAGCCCATGGCCTTCCGCCAGAGCCGCGATTTCCGCCCCCACATTCTCGGCGCTTCTCCCCCGCCATTTTGGTCCGCTTGATTCACCGTAAAAAGAACGAATGCTGCAGAAATTGCACTTGCCATAACAGCCGCGGGAGGTTAAAACCGAGGCGTAATCTTGATTTTCCCGCAAGAGAGGCAGGGTATCACGAGCTGGGAAAGGCAGGGTATCCAAGGGATTTACTAAGCAGCCGGAGGGATTGATTAGGATTTCCCGGCCTTGACGGTATGCCAGCCCCGGAACCCGGCTTAAATAGCCCCCGGCCGTTATAACCCGGGCTAAAGCCGCAAAACTAAGCTCCCCTTCTCCCCGAATGATGGAATCAAGCTGGGGAAAATCTTCCAGCAATTGCCGGGACAAAAAGGTCGGCAGATACCCGCCTAAATTGATGTGTCCCTTGAAACCACCTGTTCTCAAGCGGTTAACCAGGGAAACCGCCGAGGTAATGAACCCGTGAGTGGCGGAAAAGCCGATGATCTCGGGGTTTTCCCGCTCCAATTCGGGATAAAATTCTTCCGGAGTCTGCCCGCTTAAATAAGCGTCCTTGATAACTACTTCAAACCCTTCCCTCCTGAGATAAGCAGCCAGATACCCCAAACCCAAATGCTCAAAAGGATACGATGGTCTGCGGGGCAGGTAACGGGACTCGTCCAGCAGCAGAGGAGGATTGACCAGTAGAATCTTCATGGTTAAAAGTATAACAAAAAAGGCCCGAAAAACAAACCGCCGAAAAAAATCCCAAATCATCTTGCCTCCATAGAGGTTTTTAAGGTACAATTGACCAGTTCGGCATACCGGGCCAAGGGGAACCGGATTACTCTTGACTTTTCCGATTTGGCAGTTTATAATTAATTCCCATATCAAGGAGAAAAAAGCATGAAAAAGACATATCATCCGAAAAAATCAGCCCGAAAAAAGACTCATGGTTTTTTAGTCCGCATGAGCAGTTCCAGCGGAGAAGAAGTAATTAAGAGAAGACGCCAGAAGGGCAGAAAAAGATTAAGCCATTAAAGAAAAGACTTTTCCCTTTAAAGACCCAGAAAGATTATCAACGTATCAAAAGTCAAGGGGAAAAAATCTTTAATTTTGATTTCGTAGTTTATTTCATAGAAGGAAATAACCAGGCAGGACTTAGAGTTTCTAAGGTTTACGGAAACGCCGTAAAACGCAACCGTTTAAGAAGAGTATTGAAAGAAGCCCTGCGGGTTAAACAATATGGACTGGATCTTATCGTGATTGTAAAGAAAAAAAATCCGGCCAAGTCCCCGGAAATCCTGAGAGATTCCTTATTGCATTTATTGGAGAGAGTGACTGACCGTTCCGTTAAGACTCCATGAAGAGGATTATAATTTTTTTAATTTCAATTTATCAATCAATTTCCCGACTTTTCCCTCCAGTTTGCCGCTTTTATCCCAGTTGCTCCCAGTACACCAAAGAAGCCGTTGCAAAATACGGTGTAGTTAAAGGCGCTTTTCTCGGCGCTAAAAGAATTTGCCGCTGTCACCCTTTTAATCCCGGTGGTTATGAACCGTTACAGTAAAGGAGATTTAAATTGCCTACAGTAGTAGCTTGCGGAATGTTGGATCCCATTGTCGGCTGGATGAAGATTATATTGGATGCTCTTTATCACTTTACCGGCAGTTACGGTTGGTCTTTGCTCTTGTTCGCCCTTCTGGTAAAAACCGTTTTTTATTTGCCCACTAAGCAGCAATACCAGTCCATGAAAAAGATGCAGCTGGTTCAGCCGGAGTTGCAAAGACTGCAAAGTCTTTATAAAGACGACCCGCAAAGGATGCAGGTCGAACAGATGACCCTGTTCAAAAAACATCAAATCAATCCCTTAAGTGGCTGCCTCCCTCTGTTGATTCAGATGCCCTTTCTCTGGGCGATTTTTCAACTAATTCAAAGCTACAAAGGAGTTTTTGAAACCCAGGGCTTTCTTTGGATCGGTGGCCCCCTTTCCCAGATGTATCCCAAAATTTTCGCCACCAGCCTGGCGGCTTCCGATATTCCTTTACTGCTGCTCTATGGATACAGCATGTATCTAACTTCTAAATTGGGAGTGGTGGATAATACCAGCATGGCCCAGAACCAGATGCTGATGACCCTGCTGATGCCGATCTTATTCACATACATGATGTGGAAATGGAACTTCCCCAGCGGTCTGGTATTATACTGGCTGGCCTTTAATTTACTAAGTGTGATTCATCAATCATTTTTAATGCGGGAACCGATCGGGGTCGACAACACCGCCGTTCAGGTGATTCCTGCGGGAGATAATCTCAAAAAAGGAGGAAAATAAGTTGAGAGTAGTGGAACAAATCGGCAAAACTCCGGAAGAAGCAACCGCCGCAGCCCTGAAAAAACTGGGCGTGGAATCAGAAGACGAGGTCGAAATTGAAGTATTGGACGAAGGCAGTAAGGGAGTTTTTGGTTGGGGTACCAAATATGCCAGAGTGCGGGTAAAAATCAAAGACGATTCGGAACAAAAAGTTGAAGAAATCATAAAACAAATTTTAATGCTGATGGGGGTTAAAGCCACCGTCGAGAAAACCGAAGAAGGTTTTCAGGAACTTTTCAGCATCTATGGCGAAGACCTGGGTTACCTGATCGGCAAAAGAGGCCAGACCCTGGAGGCCATGCAGTTTATCGTTAACCTGATCGCCAACAAGGGACTGGTGGAAAAGACCAAGATTGTACTCGATATCGAAGGCTATCGTTTAAGAAGAGAACGCAACCTCAGAAGCCTGGCCCAGAGAGCCGCTCAGACGGCCCGCAAAGACCGTAAACCCTTTGTAATGGAGCCCATGCTCCCCAGCGAGCGGAGAATCATTCACCTGGCTTTGAAAAACAATCCCGATGTGGAAACTTATTCTGAGGGCCAGGAGCCTTTAAGAAAAGTCATCGTGGTTCCGCAGAAAAGAACTGCCGGCAGCGTAACGCCTGCTCCTGAAATAAACGATGAATCCTCCGAATTCATGCCCGAAGAAGAGCAAATGCCCATGGAGAATGGGGCTGAAATGGCTCCCGAAGAAGAATATGCCATGCCCGAGGAGGAACAGGCTGATTTCGACCAGGATGACGAGCTGGACGAAGAACTGCCTCCGCCTTCCAATTTTGACAAGACCCGGTTTTAAGGAAGATTAAGGCTTTAACTGCTTGATGTTCATTCCCGATGATACCATTGCAGCCTTATCCACTCCTCCCGGAGAGGGGGGCGTTGGGGTTATCAGGCTAAGCGGGAACAAAGCTTTAAGCATTGCCGAAAAAATTTTCCATCCCCTCCGGGCGGGAAGCCGAATCCGGCATTATCGCTTAAGGCTGGGCTGGATTAAAGACCCTGAAACCAAGGAAATAATCGATGAGGCGCTTTTAGCATTCATGCAGGCGCCTTATTCTTTTACCACCCAGGATGTGGTGGAGCTGCAGGTGCATGGGGGGATGGTGGCTTTAAAAAAAATCCTGACGCTCTGTTTGAAAAGCGGAGCCCGGCTGGCCGAACCCGGAGAGTTTACCCGCCGTGCCTTTGAGGGCGGGCGGATCGACTTGCTACAGGCCGAATCTACCCTGGAAATCATCCGGGCTAAGACCGAAGCAGCTCTCACCGGAGCAGCCTCCCAGTTAAACGGGGATTTGTCGCTTAAAATCAAGGATTTAAGACGCCGCTTAATCGGCTGGCTGACCCAGGTGGAAGCGGAGCTGGAATTTCCCGAAGAAGATGTTTCTTACCTTGACCGCCCGGACTTGAGCCTGCAGTTTAAAACCGCTCTCGCGGATCTGAAAGAACTGCTCTCCGGGGCTGAAAAGGGCAAGCTGATCCGGGATGGAGTGTCCCTGGTAATCGCCGGGCGGCCCAATGTGGGAAAATCTTCCCTCTTAAACCAACTGCTGGGGGAAGACCGGGCCATCGTGACGGAAATTCCCGGCACCACCCGGGATACCGTGGAGGAATGGTTTAACCTTTACGGGGGTTTAGTCCGTCTGATTGATACCGCCGGAATCCGCCACCCCAAAGATGAAATCGAACAACTGGGAATTGAACGCACCCGGCACAACTTGGCTAAAGCCGACCTGGTTTATCTGGTGCTGGATGCCGGCAAACCTTTAGCGCCCGAAGATCTAGCCCTGATCAAAGAAACCGAAAGCCGCTACCGATTTTGTCTGCTGAACAAGGCCGACTTGGAAACCCGAACAAAGGCGGAAGATTTAACCGGGTTTTTACCAGTCAGCCAAATTTTCCTTGTTTCCGCAAAAACCGGCTTAGGGATAAACACCCTGCTGAAAGCCACCCATGATTTTATCTCCAACCGCCTGATCAAACCCGGAGAATCGCTGCTGGTGCTGAACCTGCGGCAAAGGGAAAGCCTGCGAAAAGCCGAGTTGGCTTTAAAAAGAGCTAAAGCTCACCTGGATAAAGGCTTATCCGAGGAATTTATCGCCCTGGATTTAAGACAGGGAGTGGAAAACCTGGGAGAACTGAGCGGGGAAAATTTGAGCGAGGAGATTCTGGATCGGATATTTTCAGAATTCTGTATTGGCAAATGAGTAGATGGCTGAAAAAGATTTTTTAATTACCCTGGTGGCCTTTTACGGTCCGGAAAATGCCGGAGTCAGGTACTTGTCTTCGGCTTTGAAAAAAGCCGGCTTTAAAACCGAAATCATTTTTTTTAAAGACTGGAAGAACAATAATTTAAAACCCCACAGCTTAAAGGAAGAAGATCTCCTGCTCGGGCGCTTACGGGATACCCGGCCCAGCCTAGTGGGGCTGAGCTTGATTTCTTCATTTTTTGAGCTGGCAGGCGACTTGACTCCCAAGTTTAAAGCCCTAGGCTTGCAGGTAGTGTGGGGGGGGATTCATCCCACGGCCTTCCCGGAGGACTGCCTTAAAACCGCCGATTTCGTTTGTCTGGGGGAAGGCGAAGCAACCCTGGTCGAACTGGCGCAAACTTTATCCCAGGGCCGGGATCCCGGCTCCATCCGGGGTCTGGCTTTAAACCAAGACGCAAAGCCGAAAATCAACCCAATGCGGGAACTGATTGCCGAGCTCGATTCCCTGGAACTCCCGGATTTAAATGCGGACAATAAATTCTTAATCGAAGACGATAAAATTACTCCGGGAGAACCGATTCTGTCGGGGGCGGAATACCGGATTTATCTCTCCCGCGGCTGTCCCTTTAGTTGTAGTTATTGCTACAACAGCATTCTAAAGCAAAAATACCGGGGACTGGGCCGGTATTATCGTTACCGTTCGGTAGAACACGGGTTAAAAGAGCTTGATTTGGCGAAAAAGCTGATGCCCGGTTTAAGAAGAATCAAAATTGACGATGATACGGCTTTTTGCTACGGCAAAGCCTGGCTTGAGGAATTCGTGTTAAAATACCCTCAAAGAATCGGGCTGCCCTTAGAATGCCTGCTGCCCCCGGCCCTGCTTTCCGAGAAATTACTGGAGCAGCTAAAGGGAGCAGGTCTGGTGAAAGTCCAGATCGGGATCGAAAGCGGCTCCCAACGATCCAGCCGGGAAGATTACGGAAGAGCGGCCGGGAACCACAAAATCCTGCAATTTTCCGCCTGGAACCAGCGGCTCAAACTGGAGACGGTTTACGACTTCATCATCGATAACCCGCTTTCCAGCTGGGAAGACAAGAAAGCCGATATCGAATTTTTGCTGAAGCTGGACCGGCCTTTCAAAGTTTATTTATACTCCCTGGTACATTTTCCCGGCACAGTCTTAAGTCAAAGACTGCTAGAAGATGGTAAGATTAAGCCATCCGACCTTGAAAACGCATCTCACAAAGCCTGGAGCCAGTTCCGGGTGGATTTTTCTTATCCCAGACCTAAGGATGAGATCTTTTACCTCAGCCTGCTGACTTTGACTTCCAAGGATTTCATCCCGAAAAGCTGGATTCGGGGCTGGCTTAATAACCCTTGGTTGAAAAAGCACCCTTGGCCGGTTCTACAACTAGCCAAAGCCGCCAACCTGATAAAGATGCTGGGAGTGGCTGGGGAGATGTGGCAAAACGGGGAACTGACCTGGTTTAAAATCAAGCAATACGGCAACCTGAAGAAAATGATTTCCCAATAACGGCGGCGCCTGTTTTTCCGCATTAACGTAAATCTTAAGACAGGAATATGAAAAGAAGATTTTCTAAAACAAAAAGCCCCCAGTTGGAGGCTTTTGATTAAAAACTTCTTCTGATTATTTCCACTGCCCGGAAACCTGGTTAAGCACTTCCTTGGCTTTGTCCAGTTGGTTCTTATCAATCAGGAGGTTGAGATATTCGCTCAAGGCTTCTTTCTGTCCAGGGGCTAATTTGATCAGGTTGGTATATTCCACTTCCGCCAAGTTGATTTTGCCTATTTGAGCATAAAGCTGGGCCAGTCTTTGTCTTTGCGCCAGCAAACCCGGATAGCGGTTGATCAATTCTTTTAATAAATCGGCGGCTTTGCCTTTTTCCCCATTTTGAATATAATGGTCAGCCATGGTTTGTACCAATTCCCTGCTACCCGGCATTAATTTATAAAGAGTTTGATAGAGGGCCGAGGCTTTATCGGGTTCACCGGTTATTGCGTAAAGTTGGACAAGGTTGCCGAAGGCATCCACCGAGGTGGGGTCGGCTTTCAGGGCTTTCTGATAAAAATCCTTCGCCTGGGTGAAGTTACCCTGGGTCTGGTTCAATAAGCCCAGGAAATAATAAGCTTTGCTATCTTTTTGGGGCATCAAATTGATTAATTGCTCGCACAGTTTGGGGATTTCTGAAAAATTACCGGTCTTGAAATCCAGTTCAATCAGGCGGCTTAAGGCGGCGTCTTGATTAGGGAATAATTTTACCATCTGCTGATAGATGGCCTTGGCATCGGGGAGATTCCCCGCATCCTCGTAAATGTTTCCCAATTCAAAATAAGCCCCTTCTCCATTCTGGAACTGGCCCATCATCTCTTGAAGCAGTTTAATAGCCTGTCCGGGATCCCCTTGGTTAAACAAAGTCTTCGCCTGCTCCAGCATTTTGCGTTCATTTTGGGCGTCATCTCCCCAAGCCGGTCCTAATAATCCAAGTAACATCAACCCCGATAAAAAAAGAACAAGTAATTTTTTCATTCCACCCTCCTAAAAATTAAACTAAATTAATCATAACTGAAAAAAGCTTCCAACGGAAGAGGACAATTTTAAGCTAACGGTATATTATTGTGTTATGAAGAAATTTAATTTAATTTTAAGCTTAATTTTACTGCTGGCTTTTTCCGCCCTGATGGCTCAAGATGCAGAATTTCTAATAGCTCAGCGATTGTTGAATTCCGGGCAATACCAGGCGGCTAAAGCCGCTTTCCAAGCTTACCTGGCGACTCACCCGGATAATCACCTGGCCCGCTTGAGCCTGGCCGACTCTTATAAACAGCTTTTTCAATTACGGGAAGCCAAAGAGGAAATCGAGAAGGTATTGGCTGTCGACCCGGATAGTCAGGCCGCCCAACTGGCTCTGGCCGATCTGTATATCGGAATGAAGCAGTATCCCCTGGCTAAAATCCAGCTGGAGAAAATAGAAAAATTATATCCCGACGCCGAACTGGTTTATTTTGACTGGGGCAATTACTATATCAAGCAGGAAGATTTTTCCGCGGCTGAAAAAGCTTATCAAAAAGCGTTGGAACTTTCCCCCGGCTCAATCCGCAGCAAAATCGCCCTGGCTGAAGTTTACCTCGACCTCCACCAGCATGCCAAGGCGGTAAAACTTTACCAGGAAGTCCTGGATGAGACCCCGGAGAACAAGTATGTCAACACGGGGATGGGGAGCGTCAACCTGGACTTGAAAAATTACCAGCTTTCGGAAAAATATCTTAAACGGGCCTTAGAGCTCGACCCCCTGGATTACCATGCCTGCTCAGAACTGGGAGATGTCATGTACGAGCAGGCCAGGTGGGAGGAAGCGGAAAAATATTACCGCCGGGCCATTGAAATCAACCCGGATTTTTATGAAGAAGGCTATACCGGGCTGGGGCAGCTGGCTATTATAAACCGCAAATTTAGTGAAGCCGAAAAACTCTTTCAAAAAACCCTGACCATTTCTCCAAGATACGAGGACGCTCTCCTAGGATTGGGGGAAGTTTATCTCAACCAAAAAAAATACCGCCGGGCAGAAAGTTATTTCCGGGAGGTGCTGAAAGACAACCCCGAGTCGGCTTACGCCTACTATTTTCTGGGTAACGTGGCACTGGAAGAAGAAAAGCCCGCTCAAGCCCTCTGGTATTTTAACCAGGCCCTGATTCTGGATCCCCACTACGAAAGAAGCTATGCCGGGCTGGGGGATGTATATTTTGATATCGGGAATTACCCGGAAGCCGAAAAATATTATTTAAAAGTTCTGGGTTTGCGAAAAATTTTGTATTACGACGATGTTTATATCGGCTTGGGCGACATGTATTTAGCCCAGAACCAGCCGGATAAAGCTGTTGAACAATTCCAGAAAGCCCTGGCCATCGAAGCCAGAGATCCGGACGCTTGGCTGGGAATAGCCCGCTGCCTGACTATCAAAGGAAAAACCCAGGAAGCCCAAAAGGCGGCTTTGCAAGGGGTGGAATGCGACCCCGGCTACGAGGAAAGTTACGTGGTACTGGGCAATCTTTATTTTGCCGAAAAAAACTGGAGCAAAGCCCGGGCGAACTACCTAAAAGCCATTGAGTTAATGCCCGACGATTATACTTCCTGTTTCCTGGAAGCTGAAACCCTCTACCGGGAAGGCAAACTCCCCCAAGCCGAAAAATCACTGGAACGCTACATCAAAGCCCAGCCGGAAGATATATCCGCTCTTTCCTTAATGATTTCCTGCCTGAATCAGCAAGGGAAAACCCGCAAAGCCAAACTCTACCTGGAGCAGATTAAGCGGCTGAAAACCGATTAGTTTGCGGGAGGAGGAAAATAGAAACCAAAAATCACCGGTTCGGTCTTCCCTGCGACTTCAAGATTAACCGTGATATTTAAAGTCCAGGAGAGGGGCAGTTTGCCCGGGGCCAGCCAGAACTGCAACACTCCGGAAGCCAAAATTTTAATTTCCTTGCCGCTTTTCCGGTATAATTGCAGATCGGGAGTTAATCCATATTCCACCTGATTGGCGTCTCCCCACATTCTTTGTTGGAGTAGCAAGCGGCCCGGGTAAAGTCTGGGAGCCAATTCCCCGGTTTTTTCGCTGGCCATCAGGTCGGCTGCCATCATTTCCACCGCAGGCTTGAGCTTTTTAGCGGCGGAATTTTTGGCCATTCGGTATGCCTCACGACGCTGGCTTCCGAACAGGGCATACTGGCGGCTCACCAATACCCAGCCACTCGATAGAATAATCATACAGAGAATAATTTTCGCGAAAGTCTTGCTCATTTCATCACCAGCTGAGGGTAAAGATAAAAGAAAGACAAGATGACAAAGCCCAAGTAAGCTTTACTCCAAAAACTTTGCCCGGCTGTTTCTTCCAGCATCTCTCCCGACATAATGTAGAGAAAAGGCAAGGCGGGAATCAAATAATACAGGTAAAGGGGACGCTGGTAAAAGAAAAACGGCAGCGTAAGACTCAACCAAAGCAGCCAGGGAAGACAAAGATTTGTGACTTTCCGGCGGATAATCCGCTCCAAGACTAACCCCGCCGATACTATGCCCCACCAAAGCAGGGCGGGATTTTCCATGATGGCGATTTTATCGAACCAACCGGGGCCGGAATTAAAACAAGGGATAAACTGGGGAATCAGATACCAGCTCCAAGCAGGGGAACTGTTAAGCGCATCCCCCTTTATACCGGCTTGAAACTTCAAAATAGTTTTCTGGATTTCTACCAGGTGAGCCGGGTTGAAATCTTTGAAAAAACAGGCCGAAATGCCGAAATAAATCACTACCGCAATAAGTGGAAAACAGAGCGGTTTTAAACAATCCCAAACCTTGAATTGCCGATTTCGTAGAATATCCAGCCAGATTAAACCATAAATCAGCGCCAAGGGGAACAACGCAACCCATTTGGTAGAAAGCGCAAGGCCGGCGAAAACCGCACCTATCCAGTAACCCTTGTTTAAATAAGAATATACCGCCCCCAGGAGCAAAACCGTCATGATGATATCCAGCATGGCAATCCGGGAAATGGTAAACCATAAAGGGGAAAAGCTCAAAAAAGCGGCGGCATAGAGCGCGGAATTTTCCCGGCGGGTAATCTTGAAAGCCAGGAGATAAGTCAACCAGACCCCGATAGTCGCCATCAAGACTGGAACTATCCGCCAGCCTAGGGGGGAGTCGCCGAAAATTTCAACTCCCCAACCCATTATTATAACCCCTAAGGGCGGATGAGGCAGAAAAGAGGGGGTTCCATTGAGATATTGCTGGATATAAGGGAGATAATTCAGTTCATCAAACACCGGCTGGTTGGGGTGAGTTAACAAAACCAGCCTGATCAGTATGGAAAAAGCCAGCAAGATGATAAGCATAAAGTTCCCGTGCTTGCTCATCTTCGGACTTTCGGCGCCGGGATTCTCAATTCCTTTACCGTCCTGGAGACTGATGATTTAAAGCATTGGGGGCAAAGTAATAGTTAAAAATTGCAGGTTCGCTTTGCCCCCTAATTTTAAGGTCGGCGGTTAAATTAAGGTTCCAAGAAAGAGGAGCAGGCCCAGGATCCATCCAAAACTGCAGGATGCCGTGAGCCAAAATTTCTTTCCTGCGGTTGATTTTTCGGTATAAATCCCGCTCTGAGGTGAGACCGTATTCAATTTGAGTGATTTTCTCCCCGGTTTTCTGCTGAAGCAGCAAGTAGCCGGGGGAACTTTGGGGGGCAAATTTTCCGGTTTTTTCGCTTATTCCCAAATCTTGGGCGATTTTAACCACCGCGGGCATGAGGCTTTGGTTCGCCATCTTTCTGGCCTGATCGAATTCCGCCCGACGCTGGCTGCCGTAATTCAAATACTCACGGCTGACCAGCACCCAGGCGCTTAAAGCGACGATTATGATGATAATTATTTTTGCCGGTAATTTGTTCACTTCATCACCATCTGAGGGTAAAGATAAAAGAACGCTAAAATCACGAAACCAAGATACACCTTGCTCCATAAGCCTGAGTCAAAAGCCTCGTCAAGGCTATCCCCGGCCATAATATACAAAAATGGTAAAGCCGGGATGATATAAAACAAATACAAAGCCCGTTGAAGGAAAAAAAACGGCAGGTATAATGAAACCCAGAGCAGGAAGGGAAAAAGCAGTTTGGTTGATTTACCCCGGATTATCCTCCAGCCGGCGAAAAGCGCTGAAACCACCCCCCACCAAAGGAGAGCGGGATTTTCCATGATGATGATTTTATTAAACCAACCCGGAGCCAAATTAAAACAGGGAATGGCCTGGGGAATCAAATACCAACTCCAGGCCGGGGAAGAGTATGCCAGATTAATACTTTTGCCCGAATGAATTTCCAGGATTTGCTTCTGGATATTGAAAAAATTAAGCAAATTAACATCGCGGTAGTAAAAGGCATTAACCCCGAAATAAACTAAAAATATCAATAAAAACAAACCAATAAACTGCAAATAATTGACAATTTTATGCTTTTTCCCATAGAAAATTGCTCCCCCTACAAACCAAAAATAAAGTAAGAAAATCGGCACTATGGCTATCCATTTGGTGGCAAGCGCCAGGCCGGATAATAATCCAAAACCCAGAAAATTTTCGTTTAAACAAAAGTAAGCGGCCCCCAGAAGAAAAACCGCTAGGAAGATGTCCAACATATCAATTCTTGAGATTGTGAACCACAAAGTTGAAAAGCTTAAAAGCAGGGCGGCATATAACGCCGAGGATGGTTTTTGAGTAATTTTCAAACTGAGCAAATAAGTGAGAGCGATACCTATTACTGCAAAGAATACCGGAACAATACGCCATCCAAAGGAATTATAGCCCAAAAATTTTATCCCTAAGATTGGAAGCATAATTCCCAGTGGAGGGTGTGGCAAAATCGGACGATAACCACTTAACATCTTTTCTAGAAAAGGGAGATAATGCAATTCATCAAACACCGGTTCGTTAGGGCGGGACAATAACACCAAACGAATAATCAGGGCGAAAGCCAGCAGGCCCAGCAGACAAAGCTTCCCGTTCCTGTTCATCCCTTGAGCTCGGCTTCAATCTCGATCTCGAAATAGCGATCCCATGGATAAATTAGTTTCAATTCCTTAAGCCGGTATTTGGCGGGGAAACTTTTTAACAATTCCCGAGCGGCGTTTTTTAGTTGATCTTGCAGCCAAGGCAAGGAATCCTGGGGCTGGGGAAAAAGTTTCTTGGCTTTTTGCCGCAAGTCGCCCTGATAAAGCCAGTCATCCAAATACCGTTCCAGCAGGAACTTATGATGGGGAAGTACGGAGACCTTTTGTTCCATACCCTTTAATCGGAGCAAAAAATGAGCGATGGCCGCCCCCAAGGCGTTGCCTGCCGTATTCCAGGCGGCAAACCCGGAGAGTTTTTCCAGTAAATTTTCCTGGGCTAAAAGCTCCATCAAGGCCCGATCCGCTCCGTTAGCATAAACCAAATCGGCTAACCCCACCGGCAGGCCTTGAGCTTGAGCGGCTTTTAATTCCTTTATCAGAGGCAGACGCCCGGCTTTCCTAGGTTTTTGAGATGCTGCTTCGGTTTGCTGCAAGGATGGCACGCTGATAAACAATTTTCCCACCGGGTATTTTTTGTCTATAACCCCTCCGGCCAATTTCAAATGGGGTTTTAACAACTCGCCGACTTTTCGGTCTTCATAAAGGGTCAGGCTGCTTTTACCCTTGGGAGGGAAAAATTTAACTTCAATTTTAGCCGGGTTACTTCCCCAGGCGGCCCGGCAGATGAGAGTGCCCGCTACTTCATCCAGACCCGGAAAAATATGAAAATTTTCTCCCAGTTTAAGCTTTACGGCTTCCTTCTCCAGGGCCGAAGCTTCAAAAGCAGTGGCCGACATGGGGCGGCAGTCATCCTGGCCGATTACCAGTAAATCGAACCTACCTTCTTTCAGCCACAGCATTTCTTGCTGGTTGATTTTATGATTGCGATTTCTCAGCTTGGGTTTTTCCTTGGGAAAAGTCTTCAAACAGCTGGCCAGGCACCAAAAAGGAATAGTTTTGGGGGTAAGGGCGGTTATAAAATCATCAAGCCGCTGCCTGGCTTCTTCCAGGCTCAATTTCAATTCCCGGCAAGTTACCAACCCGCCATACGCAATCTGGTCGGCGGAAAAGATCAACAAATCCCATTGCGCTATCCGGGATTTAACCCATTCCAACAATTTTTTCCCGTCTCCCATAATGGCCCGCTCAGGCACTTCCACTTCCAGGCCGGCAAGCCGGCCCAGCTCCACCGGGAAAAGCCGGCAAGGGGGGCGATCATCCAAGGGAATCAAGCCGATTCTCATTTCAGCTCGTCGATCGCCCGGCGGAAATTTTGCACCATCCAGGCGAATCCTTTCAAATCATTACCGGTCACCACCGCTCCAATAACGATGCCCCTGGCACCGGCGGCTTTCAAAAATTCAACTTCGCGGGGAAGAATTTTTTTTTGGGTGGGAACTAAAATCGGCAGCCCGGTCTCCTGGGCGATAATTTTATAGTTAAGCAAGTCTTTGGCGGTAAGCGGAGTATGATACAGCTCCCGGGGCACGACAGAGGTTTCTATGGCCTCAATTACAAGACTTTTAATTTCTTTTAATTGCAAGGGATTAACTTCATTGACCGCTACCATTTTTCCGGTCTGCTTACAAGCCAGCAGGTAAGCCGGAAAATAATGCACGAACATGTCCACGAAATCAAACCCAAATTCCAGGATTTCCAACATTTCTTCGGGGGTGGGAATGACTTCGGCTCCAGGTACGATGCCCACCGGAATGGAAACGGCGTCGAGAATCTTCTTCAGGCCGGCTTTTTCCTCGGGCCAGCTGCCGAAATTGACTTTACTGGCTGGGTGAAGCATATTGATATGAATTTTTATGGCGTCGGCTCCCTCTTCCTGGGCGGCCCTGGCAAATTCCGGCTCGTTAGCCGGAATGCTGACCAGTAACTTAAAACCTTCTTTTAAAGTGGGGGTAAATCGGCTCATCTTAAGAAACAGCTTCCTCCATCTTAACGCTGACCACTTTGGAAACACCCGGCTCTTCCATGGTTACTCCATAAATTCGCTTTGCAATTTCCATTGTCCTGCGGTTATGGGTGATGATAATAAATTGTGAAGTTTTGGAGTATTCTTCAATCTGCAGAATGACTTTTTCCACGTCGGCGTCATCCAGGGGAGCATCCAACTCATCCAGAAGCACGAAAGGATAGGGGCGGATTTTCAGCAAGGCAAAGAGGATGGCCGTAGCCGTGAGAGCTTTTTCCCCGCTGGACAAGGAGTTGATGTTTTGCACTTTTTTCCCGGGCGGGCAGGCGGAAAGAAAAAATCCGCCTGCCATGGGCCGTTCCGGGTCCATCAGGGTCAAACCGGCGGCCCCGCCTCCGAATATGACTTTAAACGTTTCGGCAAACTCCTGTCTTAACTGTTCGAAAGTTTCCAAAAACTTTTGTGCGGAATTTTTTTTCAACTTAATGATCAGGCGGCCTAAAAATTCCAAGCCTTTTTCCAGGTTGGCAATTTTTCCGTTAAGTTTGTCAAAGCGGGATTTAAGCCGCTTATAAGCTTCCTGTGCTCCCAGGTTGACCTCGGTGAAATTATTGAGAAAAAAACATGCCACTTGTCCTTTTCTTTCTGCAAGACCTCCCGGTTGACGGGGGATAGATTTTCCCAGGCTACCTTGGAAAGATCAAGCCCGATTGCGCGGGCGGAATTTTCCTGCTCGGAAAGCCTGGTGTTAACCTGGGCCAGTTCAATTTCCAACTTATGCAGTTTCTGGTTTTCAAGTTCTTTTTGCGTTAGAGAGACCACCCTTAATTTCTTATCCTCGACCTGGTGGAACAAAGTATTTTGATCTTTGTCGGCCTGGGACAACTCTTCTGCGCAACAAGGGAGAGAAGGATTTTCCCGGCTCCCGGTAACAATCCCCTGAGAGTTTATCATTTCCCCTTGCAGAGTCACCAGCAAAGGAGGAACTTCCCCGCAATTTTCCATGTCGTGGTGGAGGGTCAAGGCAGAATCCAGACTTTGCAACAGCAATGCTTCCCCCAGCAAGATTCTCAACAAACCCGTAACTTCAGGACGGCATTTAACCTTATCCAACAAAGCGCCGACTACTCCCGGAGCATCCCCAGAACGAAGTTCACCAGGGCCTTCCCTATCCTGCCGGTTGACCGCCAGAAAAGCCGCTGCCTGGTCCCGATTTTGTCTTAAATTTTCCAATAAACCGGGAATTTGTGCTTCCTCCACTACCAGATTCAAGTAAACCAGATCTCCCAGGGCGGTTTCCAAGGGGAGGGCCAACTCGGGGGGGAATTCTAAAAATTCCCACAAAAAACCGCTGATTTCCGGGCTTCCCGGATTTTTTGGAAACCGGTGAGTTTGGCCTTTTGACTTAGATCTACCTTAATTGCGGCTTTTAAATTTTCCAGCTCGGTATCTAAATCCCGGGAAGCCCGGAAATTAAAAGCCGATTGTTGGTTTCTCCCAAAATCCAGCGCAAAGCGTCGGTGAGGTTGCTCTTACCGCCCCCGTTGGGCCCCACAATGGCGGTAAGCCGGTGATCGAAAGTTAATGAAGTATATTCGGCAAAACTTTTAAAGCCTTTTAGATTCAACTGCTTTAAATACATCGCTTTTAAGTTTGCCGAAAAAGAAAAAACTATGCCGGTCTATAGATTGACGGCATGGATTTCGGCATCATAATAGATTTTAACCACTCGGGGAGACAGCACCAGCGAACTTAGACTGCCGGTGGAGACATCCGCCGAAAAAGCATTAATAATGTACAGATTATCTTTTATTTTGCCGCCTACGCTGGCCAACAACTGCTTATCATCATTCTGCAAGCCATCTACGGTTTGAATTATAACCGGAATGGTTTGAGAGGGCAATTTTTGAAGCATGTCCAAAAGTATGGGGTCTAATTTTTCGGATTGTAGGCTGAGATCCTCCATAGCTACCTCCTAAAGAGAAATACTCTTCTATCTTAACACTCCGCAAACCTCGAGGCAAGATCAAAATGTTAAATAAATATTACAGGATTGTTAAATTATCGCTAGGCTTTCTTGGATTTTTTGCTGTTACCAGGATAAGGGTAATTGGCCGAGTCTACCGATACCTTTTTGCTACCCTTGGCTTGGGCAATGGATTCCAGTTCGGCTCTGCGGGCCAGAACTCTTCTTTCTTCTCCCTGCTTGGTCCACTTATCAATTAAGACCACGATTGGAGAAGCCACAAAGACGGAAGAATACGCGCCGCTGGCACAACCGATCAAGAGAGCAAAAGCAAAGTTCTTAAGAGTTGCCCCGCCCAAGAAATAAAGGGCGAACAAGCAAACCAGTACGGTCAATAAAGTATTAATCGAACGGGTCATGGTTTCGTTCAATGAAATATTAACGGTTTCCTCATAGTTGGCTTTCAGAATTTTTAAATTCTCCCGGATCCGGTCGAAAATAACAATCGAGTCCATTACCGAATAACCGATGACGGTTAAAATAGCCGCCACGAACGGAGAATCAATTTGTTTTCCGAATAGTGCGTAAATTCCAACCATGATAATTAAATCGTGGAGCAACGCGATGTCAGCCGCCAGACCGTAGCGCATACTGTTGCCGAAACGAAAAGTAATATAAATCAACTGGAAGAGCAAGGCCAAAAATACTGCCAGCATGGCTTTTTGAGACATTTCCTGTCCGATAATTGGGCCGATACTCTCGACTTTTACTTTTTCCACACTTTTTCCGAACTCTTGTTGCAATTTAGCCAGCAACTCTTCAACTTCGGTTATTGAAAGCTGCTGTATTTGTTTTCCCTGGCCGCCGACTTCCTTCCCCAGCCGGATAACGGCGACCGACATATTGTTAGCGTCAGGGGTTTCCTGTTTCTGCACCTGGGGTTCCTGAAAACCAGGCCCCAAATCTTTAATCACAGCTTCCAAAAGCTGATTTTGCTGAACCTGAGCCGGCACTTTTATCTCTAAAATGGTCCCGCCGGTAAAATCCAACCCCCAGCGCAGCCCCTTAAACGCAAAGGCGCCGATGGACACCAGAATCAAAACCAAAGAGATGATTAAAATATAAGGGGTGTATTTAATGATTTGCTTGGGTTTCTTGCGAAAAGACTGGCCCCAAATACTGATGGCGATTAAAATAACCGCAACCACGGCCATCCAGATTAAGTTATGTTGGTTAAAATCCAAGTACGACAATTCAGACCTCCTTATTCTCCGTAAACGCTTCTGCTAGAAATGATCCGCTTTTCCAAGATCAGGTTCATAAACGCCTTGGTAACAAAAACTGCGGTAAACAAACTGAAGAAAGTACCCAGCATCAGGGTCAGACCAAAACCTTTGATGGAAGAAGAGCCGAAGTAATAAAGCAGGGCGGCTCCCATAAAGGTGGTTACATGGCTGTCCAGAATGGCGGTAAAAGCCCGCTTAAATGCATTGTCCGAGGCATTTTTCAAGGCTTTGCCTTCCCACAGTTCTTCTTTTAATCTTTCAAAAATCAAGACATTAGCGTCCACCGCCATCCCGATACTGAGGATGAAGCCGGCGATTCCCGGCAGAGTGAGCACGAAATGCCCCAGAACCATTGAAGCCAAGACAACAAAGCCGTAAAATACCAAAGCCAGGTCGGCGAAAAAGCCGGGCAGGCGGTACCACCAAAGCATAAACATTACTACCAGCAATAATCCCAGGCAACCGGCCCAGAGAGATTTCATTAGAGATTCCTTACCCAAAGTGGGAGAGATGGTCATGCTTTCCAAAATTTCCACTTCGACCGGCAAAGCGCCGGCATTAAGTAAAGTGGCCAGTTCCTGGCATTCGTTAATATCCATTTTTCCCCCGCTGATCTGCCCGCGATCGGAAATCACGGAGTTCACAATGGGGGCGCTAATTTCGGCTTTATCAAAAAATATTCCCAAGGGCTTATTAATCAATCTTTCCGTAATGACGGAAAATTGCTTTGCCCCTTCTTTATCTAATTCAAAGTCGACTACCGGCGAAGTTCCTCCCGGGGTAAAAGACGCTTGGGCTCTTTTAATCCGGCTTCCGTCCATAACGGTTACCCATTCCATGGTTTTGGTTACCGGGTTATATTTTTGTTCTCTGAATTCCAAACGGGCGGTCTTTTTTATCAAATCTTCCGCTTTCTTTATGTCATTTTCTTCCGGAATGTCAATAATTAAGCGATCGGTGCCTTCTTTTTGAATAATAATTTCGCGATTCCCTATTGGATTGAGCCTTTTTTCATAAACTTTCATGGTTTGCTGCACCAGAGCGTAATCCAGCGGGCGAAGCTGGTTGGTGGTAGGATCCACTACCGGCATTAATTTTAAAACGATATGCGAGCCGGAGCGCAGATCCAGCCCCAGCTGCACATTAAACTTGCCGCTCCTGAAATTGTAGATCACGAAAACGCTCCCTACAGTAATCAGCAGAATCAACATTACATAGACTGTGTTTTTCCATTTGTTCCATCCCATTTATCGCATCATCCTTTGTTTAAGATAATAAAAAAGTAAACCTAGATTCGGCCTTTTTCCGGAAAATCCTTCCGAAAAACAAAAAAGGGGAGAAAACTCCCCCCTTTTTTACTAGCCAGTTACAAACTACATTACGGATTCTCTGAGGGCTTTTCCAGGCCGGAAAGCGGGTACTTTTCTGGCTTTGATGTGGATTTTGGCTCCGGTTCTCGGATTTCTTCCGGTCCGGGCTCCCCGCTCTCTCACTTCGAAAGTTCCGAAGGGAATGAGGCGGATGGATCTTTTTTTCAGGTTCTTTTCTACGACGTTCATGAATGCGTTAATTGCTTTTTCCATGTCTTTTTTGGTGAGATTGGTCTCTTTCACGATCAAATCCACCAGTTCTTTTTTTCCCATTACTGAGAGTTTGGTTTTGACTGCCATTGTTCTTTACACCTCCTCAAAATTTTGTTAGGGCAAGTATACTTTTCTACACCCCCTATAAGTTCTCCTTCTTTTTTTTGATTTTTTCGCAGAATTTCCGGGGTTTTTTTGATTTTTTTTTCATCTTCCCCTGTCGCTGCATAGAAATCCTTATTTCAAGCCCTTTGCGAGCCATACCCCAGACGGGTTAAAGCCGCTTTTTTCGTCAAATTTCCTTTGTCCGGCTAAAAAATATTAAATTTTTGTTAAATTTTGGCCCGGGAGTAAGAAATTTTTTGTATTTTTGGGTTAAAAAGTCCGTTTCAAGCTATTTACCGCCGATATAATATTATATATAATGGAAAAAAAGTGATCTCGAGCGAAGGAGTTTAAATGAATACATATTTAAAGCGATTGCTGTTGGCCAGCCAGAATCCCAAGAAGGCTCGGGAATTAAAAGCGATTTTTGCCGATCTGGCCCTGGAAGTCCTTACTCTTTCGGACTTCCCTCCCGTGCCGGAAGCCGAGGAAAATTATCCGACTTACGCTGAAAACTCGGAGAGCAAGGCCCGTTATTATGGCGGATTATTCCACCTTCCCACCCTGGCTGACGATTCCGGCCTGGAGATTGATTTTTGGGAAGGCCGGCCCGGCGTTCACTCCGCCCGTTTTTTAGGCAAGACCACCCCCTGGCCGGAAAAAAATCAAAAAATTTTGAAACTCTTAAAAGACGTTCCCAGAGAGAAAAGAACCGCTAGGTTCATCTGCGTTTTGTCGCTAGTGATGCCGGATGGCTCCCTATATCGAGGTGAGGGAAAGCTGGAGGGTGAAATTTTTACGGAAATCCGGGGGGGATCGGGTTTCGGCTACGATCCGATTTTCCTTCTGCCGCATAAAAACCTGACCATGGCGGAACTGGACTTTGAGGAAAAAAATAAAATCTCTCACCGGGCTCAAGCTTTGGGGAATTTACACGATAATTTACGAAATTTTCAGCCCCAGGTCTGAAATCCACAATTCAGCCCGGAAATAAAAATGGGGTGAGTGAAGGGATTTGAACCCTCGGCCCCTGGTGCCACAGACCAGTGCTCTAACCGCTGAGCTACACTCACCGCCTGGTACGCCTGGAGGGATTCGAACCCCCGACCCGCTGCTTAGAAGGCAGCTGCTCTATCCCCTGAGCTACAGGCGCATGAATTTCAGGTGAAATTATAACAGGGATAAGGGTTTTTGTAAAGAAGGGGAAAAACTGGCTTACTACCAAAAAAGAGATGAATTTTGGGTAGGCAGCTGCTATACTATAAACCAAAACGGAGATTTTTACCTACCAATCCGCCCAGAGGATTTTCTTCCTCCGATGCAAGATGGAGGACTTTTCCGCCCATGCGAACATAAATTATCACGGCTTTAATATCGGAACGCCCTAAAAACTGCTGGAAACTCAATGTGTCTCCTTCGTTCCTAACGTGCCTCATTGACACTTTTCTGAGGCCCCCTCTAGACTACCGAATCCGATATTCTGATATTAATGCGGTAGTAAAAGAATGATCATTACAACGGCGGCCATTACTGGGTGCAATACCAAGATAGCGACGGTCAATGGAAATTTTTCGACCCTACCCCGGCCGCCATCACCAAAAAGACGGACGTGGCCCTGGCCAAAACCTATGGCACTTACACCAATGAAACTGTGTATCCCGATAAAAGACAGGCCGAACTCAGTTCTTAATCGATAGGGAAACGGACGGCCTCAACGTGCCGGTAAAAGCCCGATTGCGTTAACGCCTGTAAAAAAAGCTGCCATACCCCCGATTCAAGGTATCGAAGGCAGTTGCTCTATCCCCGAAGTTTCAGGCACAACTTATCTTAATATTTTGCATGGTCGGGGCGAGAGGATTTGAACCTCCGACCTTCCGCCCCCAAAACGGACGCGCTTCCATCTGCGCTACGCCCCGAAATACGCAAGCGATATTATAACATTCAAATCTCGAATAGTAAAGTAGGGGGCAAATAAAAATTCTGTTATTCTCCCCGCATGCCTATCTGTAACCTAATCCTAACTAATTATTTTCCTCGCTGCCTTACCGAATAAAAAAAGAGGAATTTTTTCAGAAAAGTAGAAAATATCCCGCGCTATGAATATTTCAGTAAACGATTTAAGAAACGGCACCACTATTATCATTGACGGCGAACTCTTTACCGTGGTCGATTTCCAGCACGCCAAACAAGCTCGCGGCGGCGCCCATGTCTGGACCAAAATCAAGAGTCTCAAAACCGGCCAGGTGTTGGAAAAAACCTACCGGGGCGGAGAAAAAGTCGATCGGGCTTTTATTGAAACCAAAAAAATGCAATTCCTTTACAATGCCGGGGACGAACTGGTCTTAATGGATAATGAAACCTATGACCAGATGCATATTCCGGTTTCCCAGGTAGGGGACGGGGTAAAATGGCTGAAAGAAGGGATGGAGCTCAGCCTCCTGATGTACGACGGCCAGGCGATCGGAGTGGACTTGCCTCTGTTTGTGGACTTGCTGGTCACCCAAACCGACCCTGGTTTCAAAGGCGACACGGCTACCGGAGGAAACAAGCCCGCCACCCTGGAAACCGGAGCGGTGATTAATGTGCCTTTGTTTGTAAAAATTGACGACATCGTTCAAATCGATACCAGAACCGGTTCTTATCTAAAAAGAGTATAACCGGAAATTGAAAGAAGGTTTAACTTACCATGCTATGGTTTGGAAATAGAACTAGACTCAACGGTTTGGAGAAAAAAAACGCCGAACTGGAAGAGCAATTGAACACCTTGACCAAGCAGATCCGCGACTTGCAGAACGACAACGCAAAAATTCTTAGATTTATTCACTCCACAATGTTGCGCAACAATCGCGGGTTCAACATGATTAAAATCATTCAAAATTAGGAAGAAGGTTGGGATTGATGAAAACGTGCAAAGTGGCTATGGTTCTGGCTCCCAAAGAATTCCGGGACGAGGAATTTTCCGAACCATACCGGATTCTGACCGAGGGAGGCTGCGAAGTCAAGGTGGTTTCTAGTGGAATCCGCCCCTGCCGGGGTCGGTTCGGGTTGGAAGTGCCCTGCGAACTGCAGACCGAGCAATTGAAGGCCGATGACTTTGACGCAGTCGTGCTGGTAGGGGGGCCGGGAGCGATGCAATATTACCGGGACATCACTCTGCATAAAGCCCTTCAAAATTTTTACGATGCCGGTAAAATTTTAGCCGCCATCTGCATAGCTCCCACCATTCTAGGAAACATGGGTTTACTGAAAGGCAAAGCCGTAACGGCCTATATGTCCGAACATAAAACTTTGCAGGGATTTGGAGCCAAAGTTTATACCCAAAATCCGGTAGTAAAAGACGGCCAGATCATAACCGCCAATGGCCCGGAAGCTTCAGCGGCCTTTGGTAAAGCAATTTTCGAAGCGGTTACCGCTTATAAGGCGAGCCTTCCGGAAGAAGAAGCAATAAGCGAAGATGACCAGGAAAATCCGGAAAGTCTATCTCAACCCTTTACAGAGCTTTAGCTTTATGTTATTCTATTTTTTACCTTTGGCTATTAATAATTAAACCCTAAACTAAGAGAGGCGTAAAAAAATGAGCAAGATGTGTGAATATTGCGGCAAGGGTCCGGTTACCGGCAATAGTGTCAGCCACTCCAACCGCAGAACCAGAAGAAGATGGCTGCCCAATTTGCAGAAATTCACCCTTCCCGGCACCAAAATGGTTTTCAAAGTTTGCAACAAGTGCCGCAAAACTCTCAGCAAAAAATTAGGCTAAAGCTGATTTTCTTTACTGCTTAATCTGCTTTTCAAAGTTTAAACCTGCTTCTAGCTGCAGGTTTTTGGAGTTTTGGCACAGAATTACGATTGGTTGTGAACGATACAAAAAAACTGCCCCCTAAAGCCGGTTCCAAAAAATTTCCCCTGGGGGAAGAAATTTTCGGGATTATCTTAACTTGCTTAGGTATATACATTGCCCTGCTATGGATCTGTCCCGAACAAATGGGGGATTTCGGAAAAACCGCTGTTAAATTTTTCGACTGGCTGGTAGGGCTTAATATCTATATCCTGCCGTTTTTTTTGTTTTTCTGGGGCGCCGTCCTTATTCTTCCCGCCCTCTTTCCACGGCCGATTTTAATTTTTGCCTACAGCATATTCCTATTTATCAGTACCCAAACCTTGTTATTTCTCTGGGACATCAAGTCGGGAGTGATGGGAACCATTTTAGGAATATGGCCCCGGCAAATATTCGGCAGCGCGGGCGGAGCCTTAACCGTGATTTTCCTTAACCTGCTGCTTTTTGCCGTTCTGGTGCCCGGCACTTTAAAACAAGCGGCCGATTTTCTGCAAAAACTCCTAGCTAAATGCTGGGAATTCATCCTTTGGCTGGTGAACCATCTCAAAAGCGTTTACACCCCAAAGCCTAAGAATTTCATTGAAAATGCTTTTGAAACCCTGCCCCTTCAAACGGAAAAACTTACGGAAAAACGCGAGAAGAAAACCCCGGCCCCAAAAAGCAATTCAGAGCCATACATTATGCCGGTCATCGAACCTTTGGCTAGGGGAGAAAACGGAGAACCGGTTTATCAGCTTCCTCCCACCGCCTTGTTGAACCAGGTCGAGCCTTCGGCCCGCAAGAAAGCCTCGATCGACTACTCGGAAATTTTAGTTGATACCCTGGCCAGTTTCGGGGTGGAAGCTAAAGTCGTCAACATCGCCCGGGGGCCTTCGGTAACCCGTTATGAACTGCAGCCCGCCCGGGGAGTGAAAGTCAGCAAGATCACCAACCTGGCCCAGGATATCGCCCTGGGGCTGGCGGCCTATTCCATCCGGATTGAAGCTCCGGTGCCAGGGAAATCGGTAATCGGAGTGGAAATTCCCAACGAGCGGATCGATGTCGTTTCCATGCGGGAGATTATGGAAACCCCTGAATGCAAAAACCGGGGCAAGTTTTCCCTGGCTCTGGGCAAAGACATCACCGGTAAGCCGGTGGTGGACGATTTGCTGAAAATGCCTCATCTGTTGATTGCCGGAGCTACCGGATCGGGGAAAACCGTATGCCTAAATACGGTAATTTGCAGCCTGCTGTTTTCCTTAACCCCCCTGGAAGCCCAATTCGTGATGATTGACCCTAAGAGGGTGGAGCTTTCGGTTTATGAAAATCTTCCTCATCTGGTGGAAACCAAAGTCGGCAAAGACCGGCAAATCGTCACCGACCCCAAAATCGCCACCCTGGTTTTAAAACAAGTTACCAAAATTATGGACGAACGTTACGAATCGTTCTCCAAACTAAGAGTGCGCAACCTGAGCGAATATCATCAATTGATGCGGGAAAAACCCGGAGAGCTGCCCCCGGTGCCTTATATCATAGTGGTAGTCGATGAACTGGCCGACTTAATGATGATTTCTTCCTCCACCGTGGAAACCCAAATCTGCCGCCTGGCTCAATTGGGACGGGCTTCCGGGATCCACCTGATTATCGCCACCCAAAGACCTTCGGTAGACGTGATTACCGGCTTGATTAAGGCCAACATTCCTTCCCGCATTGCCTTCGCGGTTTCTTCCCAGATCGATTCCCGGGTTATTCTGGACCGGGTTGGAGCAGAAAAACTGCTGGGCAAGGGCGACATGCTTTCCCTGCCGATTGACGCCGCCGAACCCCGCAGAATCCAGGGAGCGCTGGTGGAATCCAAGGAAATTGAGCGCCTGGTGGAATTCTGGAGCAAGCAGCCCCTACCGGACTTTAAAGTAGAAATCAACCCCGAAATGGAAAAAGAAGAAGAGGGTTTGGATTTGGATGAAGCCGATGACGAATTGATTTATGAGGCTTTAAAATCCATCCGGGAAACCGGCCAGGCTTCGGCTTCCATGCTGCAAAGAAGGCTGAAAATCGGCTACGCCCGAGCAGGGAGGCTGATGGACATTCTGGAAGAACGGGGAATCGTGGGGCCGCCGGATGGCAGCAAACCTAGAAAAATTTTGCTTCCCCTGGATGAATTTTTAAAAGATCGTTAACCACAGAGTGGATGAAAGCAAGGAATTATATGCACGAAACTAAAAAAAGCAATATGCAAAAAGTGGTCATCGCCGGGGTACTGTCCCAGGAAGATGCCCCGCAAGCCCAGGAAATAAAAAATGAATTGATTGCCCTGGTAGAAAGCGCCGGGGCTGAAGTAGCGGGAGAAGTCTTTCAATTCAGGGATACTCCCGATGCGGCTTTATTCATCGGTAAAGGAAAAGCCGAGGAATTAAAGGAACTTTGCCTGCTGGAAAAGCCAGATTTGATTATTTTCAACAATGACTTGCGGCCTTTGCAGGAGCGAAACCTTTCGGAATTTACGGGCTTTGCGGTGTTATCGCGCCAGGCTTTAATCCTGGATATTTTTGCCCAGCGGGCCCGCAGCGCGGAAGGAAAACTCCAGGTGGAACTGGCTCAACTGGAATATCTGATGCCCCGGTTAACCGGATTTGGGGTGATTCTATCCCGCCTGGGAGGAGGAATCGGTACCCGTGGGCCTGGTGAAACCAAGCTGGAAGTAGATCGCAGGCATATCCGCAACAAAATTTCCATTCTGAAGCAGCGGTTGGAAAAAGTCAAACAGCACCGGGAATTGCTACGAAAAGGCCGCCACCACCAGGGATTTTTGCTGGCCGCCTTGGTCGGTTACACCAATGCGGGTAAATCCACTCTATTAAACTCCCTGACCGGCTCGGAAGTGCTGGCCGCCAAGAAATTATTTGCCACCCTTGACCCCACCACCAGAAAAGTATATCTTAAAACTAGAGAGGAAATTCTTTTGGTGGATACCGTGGGATTGATCCGCAACCTGCCTCACCAGTTGGTGGCGGCTTTTCATGCCACCTTGGAGGAAATTCAAGAAGCCGACATACTCCTGCATGTGATCGATGTGTCCCATCCCGAGGTGCTTCAGCAAATCAAGGTAGTGGAAGAAGTTCTGGAAGAACTGGCCGCCGATCACCAGCCGGTACTCCCCATATTAAACAAGATCGATTTAGTAAAAGACCCTCAGGTTTTGGAAGAATTAAAAAAACTATTACCCAATGCCGTTGCAGTTTCAGCCAAAAAACGACTGGGATTTGAGTACCTGCTGGAAACCCTTTCGGTATTCGCCGGAAAGATCAAGCGAGAACAAATCCCCCACTATTCTTATCCCAAAGAGATTTAGTGATAGGGAGAAAAACAGATGGATTTCAAGCAATTACGGGAAAAAATTGAAGAACTTAACTTTCAGATACTTGACTTATTGAACCAAAGAGCCGCCCTGGCGATTGCCATCGGCGAAAAAAAACAAGAACAAGGGCTGAACTTTTACGATCCGGCTAGGGAATCCATGATGCTGAAACATCTCTTGGAAAAAAACTCAGGGCCATTTCCCGATGAAGTGGTTAAAGTCCTGTTTAAAGAAATTTTCAAGGCTTCCATGGAGCTAATGCAGGAAAAGAAAAACCAGAACCTGTTGGTTTCCCGCCAGCATAAACCCCAGGATACCAAAATCCGCTTCGGGGATCTGGAAATCGGCGGCCCTGAGCCGGTGATCATCGCCGGGCCTTGTTCGGTTGAAAGTCTGGAACAAATGGAAGCCATCGCGACTTTCCTCAAAGACCGCGGAATTCGCTGTCTTAGAGGGGGAGCTTATAAACCCAGGACTTCCCCTTATGCTTTTCAAGGCTTGAAGGAGGAGGGACTGAAAATTCTCTCTGAAATTTCCCGGCGTTTTGGCTTGTTAATCGTTACCGAAGTACTGGATCCCAGGGAGTTGGAAAAAGTCAGCGAAGTTTCGGATATCCTGCAAATCGGGGCCCGCAACATGTATAATTATGAACTGCTGAAAGAAGTGGGACGCTTAAGCAAGCCCGTTTTACTCAAGCGGGGATTTATGGCTACCATCGAGGAATTTTTGCTCTCAGCCGAATACATCATCGGACAGGGCAACCAAGAAATTATCCTCTGCGAAAGAGGTATCCGAACTTTTGAAAACTGGACCCGCAATACCCTGGATATCTCGGCGGTGCCCATTTTAAAACAAGAAAGTCATTTGCCGGTAATCGTGGACATCAGCCATTCCAGCGGGAGAAAAGACATCGCGGACTGGATCGCTCGAGCCGCAATTGCCGCCGGAGCCGACGGCCTGATGGTGGAAGTGCATAACCAGCCCCAGGTAGCCCTCTCCGATGGGGGGCAGCAATTGGATTTCACCGAATTTGAAAAATTATTGAAAGCCATTAAAAGCTAAAGAGAAAAATATGTCGAAAACTGTAAAAATATTCTCAAGAATTGTCCTGCTGATTTTACTCGGCTTGATTTTGCTCAAATACGGAAAAAATATTTATCAGGCCAGGCGTGCTCCGTTGGAGATTCATTACCTTCTTCTCAAGCAAATCACCCCGGTTTACGATGAAACCCCGGACGGCAAGCTCATTTTAAGGCCCGGTGAAACCACCTTAATGCCCGGTAGTCGTTATCCAGTAATTTCTGACTGGCAACAATTCGGTCGCCCCAAATTTTATAAAATACAGATCCCGGGAGGAAAGCAGGGATGGATTAAGTATCAGCCCGAGGCCATGACGCTTGACGAAAAATCCGAGGCCGAGGGCGGTACCCCCAGTATCACTCCCCTGGAACTGGATGAGGAGTTAATGAAAAAAGCATGAAAAAAAATACCGGATTCCCTAAATTAATCCTGCTGTTGGGCTTACTACTGATTATTTCAAGCGCTGCCGGTCTGGCCTTCTTTACCGGCTGGATGGGTAAAGATCAGGAAGTTTCAATCGGGCAGGAAATCGCCACTAAATATGAAAGCCAGTATGGAGCGGTGGAAGATTCCCGAATCACCGCTATTGGAATGAAGCTGGTCCCCTATTGCGGGCGCAGCGATTTGCAATATCATTTTAAAATTTTACAGACCGATGAACCTAATGCCATGTCTATCATGGGGGGATTTATTTATATCAACCGCGGATTATTGAAGCTCTTGGACAAAAATGAAGACCAAGTGGCATTTGTTCTAGGGCATGAACTGGCCCACGTAGCTAACCGCCATATGGTGAAGAACGTGGAGAAATCCGTTAGCGGGGGAGTTATCCTGCAGCTGATTTTTGGTTCCTCCTCACCTACAACCCAGCAACTGGTCGCGGTAGCTTGGGATTTAACCCAATTGGGGTACAGCCGGGAAGAAGAATATCAAGCCGATCATTTCGGAGCCGCCTACATTAAGGATGCCGGTTATCCCATAAAAGGCTCGGTTGAAGCTTTGGAAAAAATCAAGCAATTGGGCGGGGGGAGCGGCCCGGAATTTTTAATGGATCATCCCGAAATCAACAAGCGGATTGAAAAACTTAAAAGCGATTATCCGGGAAGTTTTTAATAAAGCAGGAAATGACTTCAAGTCAGAGAAACTAATGGGCCGAGGTTAAAACTATGTCAGAACTTGATGTATTACTGGATTATATGCTGGGAGACAAAGCGGTATCACTGGAATACCGCTTCCAAAAAGGCGAAAGCCTGAAATACAGGATTAGCTTAAACTCTGATTATACTTTCGCTAAAGACGGAGCCCAACCGGAACACCGTAAAAATGAAACCGCACTAACCTTGATCCAGACCGTAAAAGCCATAAATTACAATGATTCTTTCGATCTTGAAATCTTCTTTAAGGAAGACAAGAAGATAACCGGCAATACCGAATCGGAATTTACCAAGAATGAAGGAAGCTTGCGTTTGAGGATGCTTAAAAACGGCCGAATTACTCACAGTTCAGTGGGGCCGGCTTTCAGCTTTCCCCCCTTCCCCGAAAGACCTCTGATGAAAGGGGAAAGCTGGATGGAAGAAAACCAATTAACTCTACCGGGACATCGTCAAGCAGTGCCCTTCCAATATACTCTGACGGATTTCAAGGAAATCAACGGTCATGAATGCGCGGTTCTTGAAGTGGAAGCTCCGGAGTTGACAATTTTCCTGGAAGCCGGGTTGGAGCAGAAAGTCCTGGTTAAGGGGGTCAATTATTTCGACCATCAAAACGGTCGTTTAATCAAATCCGAGGTCAAAAGCGCTTCGGAAATTCTGGGATATGACTGGAAAGCGCAAAACCAAACCAGCCTGCAAGTGGAACTGGTTACTCCGGAGGAAAGCCGGGAAAGTCTTGAAGAAGCTGAAATACCCGAGGAATTCATGGTGGTTGACCCCATAATTTCCGAGAAATTACTTAAGAAGGCAAGCTAAATTTTCTCCTCAGGCCAGGCCCTATTTCTGATTTTTCTATAATTAATCAGTACTTTTGTTAACAAATTTTTAACAAAAATGCCGTTAAGACCGATTAATTTTGTGTTATAATGTTAAAAATATAACTGTTACAGGAGAATGCAAAATGTTGAATTCAGTAAGGTTACACGCTCGAGACCAATATAACATTGATTTCACACAAATTGACAACCCGGTGGAAGTTTTGTTGCTTCCCATTATGCGGCCGGGAACTCTTAACGAAATAGGGGATGTCGGCAAATTGTGCCTTGATTCTAACCTCAAGGCTGACGGGGATTCATTCGAATTAATTTCCCAAAGAGACGCTATCAAAGCCAATTATGGGAGGCATAGAATCGGCGAATCAATGGCTGACAGGATACGCCGCAGAGCCCGTGCGCAAAGAAAAGCCCCCAAGCCGCCGACCGACATAACTTTTATCCATGCTGGCCGGGAAAGCAAGCTTACGGGTGAATTTTTTCAGGAATCCCATATCGAAAAATGCGACACTACTTCCCGCGATTCTTTTTATGTTGAAGTCACAAACCACGGAATCAAGTTAAACGGAACGATCAACGAATCTCCAGTTGTTCTGACCATCATAGAAGAAGGCCAAGGCACCCGCTGCAAGGGAACTATCGGTTCCATTAAGGTGGATAGTAAAGCATACAAAAACTTTGCCGGGGTATTAGACCCCAACACTCCAGTTTTTATCGCCGAGGGAACTATCGGCGGGCTGGAATATCAGGAAACCATTTATCAGAAAGATTCTACTACTATTGGAACCGGAAAACTAGGAGATATGAAAATTAAAACCCAAGGTAATTATTACTATGATGAAAACAACCAAGGATTTTTAACCGGAGAAATTAAAGGGCAAATCGGAAAAACCAAATATAATCAGAAAACTGTGGATAAAACCAACGGTCATGGGATAGAAGTCCTAAAATAAACTAGGCAATCAAAACCTAAAAAAAGAGCTTAATTGGGCTCTTTTTTTTTATCCCCGGTTTGCTAAAGGTCAGCGAACGCAAGGCTTGTGCTCATAAAGTTCATTTACTATCCCCAACCGGCCTGGATTTTACCGATTTTTTCGTAAAAATGTTAACAAAAAATTTACAATTACCTTATTGTAATTGACTTCTATATCAATTATGATTAGAAAAACTAAAACTCAGGCAAAAACCTGAAATAGAAAGCACAGGTGCGATAACCAGTCATGATGACCCTGGAAAGAGAACTTTCAATCCCCCGCTTCGAAAGCTTGATAAAGCCCTTTAAATGGAGAAAATTTTCCTATTACTGGGTGGTAGAAAACGATAGTGAAGCTAGTTATTGCCCGGCCGGAGGAACCTGTCCTCTGTTATCCATACAGCCGAAATTCAGGAACTTCGTCATCTCTGGATTCTCCGACAGCTTCCACATCAACTCTTCCAGCACCACCTGATAAAAACGGCACATGGGACTTTCCCTGAAAATATCCCCAAACTGAGCGTACACTTTGCTGGTGCAGCCAATACCGTGAAATTTGCGCAGGTGGCAAGTCCTGCAGCGCGGAATGTTTTCGGTTCTTCTGGTAGAGAGGAACTTCAGCATTTCGTTGTTATCCACCAAGTCTTTCAAGTTAATCTGCTCATTCACATTACCCAGACAATAAAGATTGGAGGAGGCCATCTCTTCACAGCCGTAAACCCCTCCCTCAATACCGAAGCCCAGAATTGAGTTGCCTATTCCGCAAGGAGAACGGTAACACATAAAAGGACGGCTTTTGCTGGTCAAATTATTGATTAATTGATCCAAATCTTGAATGTTTAAGGGTTTTTGATTCAAACGGCACCATGCCAGGGCATCATCGGTCATTTTTAAAAAATATTTAGCAAAATCTTCTCCCCGCTGATGATGAAATTCCATTTCATCCTGCGCCCGACCAATCGAGGAAGAAAAATTAATCCGCATACTGGTAAACCCCTTGTCCAGGAAGAACTTAAGTACATCCTGATAATCCTGGGGATGATGAACTACCGCCAGTACACCGCTATTAAGCCCGGCCGCCCGCAGATATTCCAATCCCTTCCAGGTTTGAACGAATGATTTTTTTCCTTCAGGAAAAACCCGGTAACGGTTGTGAATATCCGGTGGTCCATCTAAACTAACTCCCGGAACAATTTTAAGTTTTTTTAAGATTTCGGCCTTTTCTTTGGTGATCAGAGTGGCGTTGGTCTGGGTTATGAATTTTATTTTTTTTTCGACTTCCCGACCTATCTGGTAGCCGTATTCCGCAGCCTCTACCATGGCGTCGAATTCCAGCATGGGTTCTCCCCCATGAAAATCAATCATCGGGTTGTTCACCGGGATTTCCCGGAGAATTTTTTCGATTACTTTTTTAGCAGTTTCAACCGGCATTCTAGCTTTTTTACTGTGAGCTACCGCATAGCAATATTTACACTCCATGTTGCAGGCCTCGGTGATATGCAGGCACAGGAAGCCGGGATATTTTTCCGGTAATTTCCAAAGATATTCTGAATTATAATAACTTTTCCCAGAAATCCGGATTAAGTCATTGAGATACAATTTTTCCAAAAATATGCGCCCGACGTTGGCGCTATGAGAAAAATTTTCCTGCAGAAACCGGCTGATCACCATTGGACGGTCGATCCTTAAAAAAGCCTCCAGTTCTTTGCCTTCCAAAATCAGCCAGGAGGCTGATTCCGGAGCGATGAACAAGCGTTTTGCCTCCCGGGTTTTAGAAAACAATTCCGAGTTTCTGGTAATCAATAAATTATCCGACCAGTTCAATCGATATTCACCCCCAATGAGAAAGCCGGTAATTGACTCTCAGCCAGTTTAACCAGCAGACCGGTAAAAATTTTTTGAAAAAAAGCGCATCCAGGGTCTTCGCGCATAATTTGCTGATAGCGGCTAAACGCCTTGTAAGTGCATCCCCCGGCGCAGAAGTTGCGATAATGGCAATTGCGGCAGCGGGGAAGATTGGAAATTTTTCGGCATCCCAGCTCTTGCATAACCCGGGAAGAAACCCGTAATTCAGCGATACCGGGGCAACTTCCGGCCTCTCCCAAAAGAAACCTGTCATCTTTCATTTTCCGGCAGGGGTAAATCTTCAAATCTCGGCTCAAATATTGCAAGCTGAACCCAGAACCGCAGGGAGAATGATGGCAGGGATAATTTCTTTTACTGTGTATCAATGAGGAAACCCAATGTCTTAAATCGTAAAGATGAAGAGGCCTGCCGGTATTCCGGTAATGCTCGCATATCTTTTCCAGCCCTTCCAGATAGACCGGAGCGAATTCCGGCAAATCCTCCGGGGCTTGAGGTTTTAACTCAAATTTCACTTGGTCAACTCCCTGCTCCAGGCAAAAATCCAAGGCAGGCATTAATTCCCCGGGGATTTTGAGGGTAAAGACCCCGGCAAAAGTCAAATTTTCTTCTTTCAGTTGGGTTAAATCGCTGGCTAAATCCAAATTGACCAATAACCTAGCCTTGCTTTGTTTAATAAAATCAAGTTCCTCGGGATAAAAAGCGGTTTTTCCCGTAGCGATTATGAGACGGAACTCGGCAAGCCGCTCAGTGAATTTACCTGCCAAGATTTTTAAAAAAACCAGATCATCAAACGGCTCCCTGCCGACTATCAGCAAAGAGATGGATCTACAAGTTTTTTCCTGTTCCAAGTGAAAGACGATTTTTTCCAACTGTGCCGACAACTCTGAACCTTTTGCCAAAGGAGGGAATTCCATAATAAACAGCAGATCTTCAGGTTTTTTATCCCACAAGCTCAATTGGTGAAAATAATAACGCCCATTGATTTTGAGCAGCCCTTTATGATAAAGCCTGGTCAAGAATGCCGCCAATTCGTCAACATTCTGAGGATGGCGGCTTTGGACTTGAGCGAAACTCAGCGGGCTATTTAAGCCGAGCAAGATTGGAATTAGTTCCTGAGCTATTTTAAGGAAATTGCCTGAATCCGGATCCAGAAATATCGCGCCATCGGGCAAAGGCAAAACAAAAAGGTTTTCTTTTTTCTGCAACAGAGAATTTTCGTTAATCACTATCTGTATCTTACCAGCCCCCGGGTTTTTCTTCAAGCCAAGGCGAGAAGTTTTTGATAATTCTCCAGAGGGTTTTGAGCTTTGAACAAATAGCTTCCGATATTTACTTCCTCGACCCCAGCCTGTTTGACTAAGGGGAAAGTTTCCAGACTTATCCCCCCGTCGATTCCGACAGCGAAATGACCGCCCAAACTTCGCAAGACGGGGATCTTATTCAAGGTTTCCGGCAAAAAAGAGCTGCCATAGAAGCCGGGATTTACTGACATCACCAAGGTATAATCCAAATCCGGCAAATATGGTTCAAGCTTTGCAGGCTGGGTATCCGGGTTTAAAGCGATGCCTGACTTTAGCCCCAGGGCCTTGATCTGCTTAAGAACCTGCCCCGGATTCATTTCGGCTTCATAATGAAAAGTAATCCTTTTTGCTCCCGCGCGGAAAAAACTTTCCAGATAACTTGCGGGGTCTTCCACCATCAGGTGAACCGCCCACGGAATCTGTGGGGGATGGTTAAGCCAGAACTCAGCAGGTACGCTCATGGAAGGAACAAACCTACCGTCCATCACATCCACATGCAGGTATTCTGCCTTCATTAGTTCTACCAGACTCAATAAGCGCAAGGCTTCTTTTTCGTCGCCGGCCAGCAGAGCGGGAATAATCTTCATAATTTTAAATTTCATTTTGAAAAGTAAAAATCCCTGCTGAAAAAACCCTAAAATAGGTCATTTCACGGCAGGAAGAAGAGAATTCGGTTTAGAAGAGATAAACCGGATGGAGGGTGAGAGAAAATGTTTATCGTGATCAGCGGCCCCATTGGGGCAGGAAAATCAACCGTCACCAAAATTTATACCAAGATTACCGGGTATGCCCCGCTTTTCGAAACGGTGGATAATCATCCTTTTCTGGAGCGCTTCTACCAGGATCCCACCACCTGGGCTTTTAAGACCCAGGCTTTTTTTCTTTATGATCGCTTCAATAAGCATTATGAAACCATTCAGCAAGGGCGAAACGTAGTAGCAGACCGTTGCATCTACGAAGACGCCATTTTCGCCAAGGTACTCTACCAGAGAGGCTCGATGAATGAAGATGAGTACCAGAAAACCTATCTCCCTCACTATCAGCTACTCACCAAAATTCTTCCCCCTCCGGATTTATTGATTTATCTTCAAGCCAGCGTGGATACCCTGCTCTACCGAATAGCCAAGCGCTCGCGCAAAATGGAAGAAGGCATCCCCAGAGACTACCTGGAAATGCTGAACCTGGCTTACGAGGAATGGATAGAAGAATTCCCCCACCGTAAATTAGTGGTTAATACCGATGACCTGGACTTAACTTGCGACCTGCATCCCGACTGGCACCTGCTGTTCGAGGCGGTACACCAGAAATTGCTTAACAACGATCTGCCCGATGAAGTAATCGGCTTGAGCAAGCTCAAAGGACTGCTTCCCCAAGTTAACAAAAGCTTTCCCAAGGAACAATTAAAAGAAAAGTTGTTTTACCGGATGGCGGAACGCTAGTTTTGGAGAAAATCCGCAGGCATTTTCAATGGCATCGTCAAGCGGTAAACCGGAAGAATTTTGTCCTGGCGGAGAAAAGAATCAAGCAAGCCGTAATTGATTATACCATCCGGGCTCAGCGGCTCCAGCATCAGGGTGACTATCCGTCCGTATGGCTGGCTAGTGGTAATCACAAATGAGCCGGCAGGGAAAATCAACTTTTTCGTTTTCAATTGGGTTTTTATTTTTAGGGTAAAATGTCCCTGATTCAGTTGCCTCGCCACCTCCACCTTGGAAAGCTGAAAAGCTTCCACCTCCAACTCCATGGGGCTGGCAGTTTTTTCTACCTTGATGGAGTGAATTTTTAACAATTCCGCCACTTTACTTAATTGGGGGGGGAGAATATAGGCATAAGGGTGATTAATATAATACTGTGCCGGAGAAACGGGAACGGAGGTTTGCCAGGAGGCCAGTCTGGCATCTTCAACCCTGGCTTTAATCTCGTCCTTTAAATTGGAAGCATTGGTCAATAAATTTTCCAGAGCCAGAAGCTGAATAGCGATTCTTGATTGCAAATCAAGATTAGGATCTTGCGGCAAGACGGTTTCCAGTAAAATAGAGACCCGCAAGGCTAAGCCGTGATAGTTACGGGCTGATTGCATGTTCACGCGGTCATTGGATGAGTCGGCGGTGGTTTCAGCTTCTTTTCGCCTAGAATACCTGGCCAGCCGCCCCCCCCTGGTCTGCAGAAAATTCTGCATGGGGGCCAGCAATTGCTCTTCGGTTATCCGGTTAATTTCAGTGCTGGGACAAACCCCGGAGGCGCTTTCAAACATAAAATCCAAACCCGGCCGGAAGGCTGTCTCATGGAGGTCCAGTACCAAATGGGGTTGATAAGGCCCGATGATTTTTTCCACCAGAGCTTTTATTTCCGGAACTTCCAGCTTAAAATAATCCCGGTTGGGGTCGAGGTTAAGGGTAACCAGGCGCTGGTTGAATTCCGCTCCATCAGGATTTAAGACCGGACAGATGATTATAATCAGATTGTCCAGTAAGGGATGCAGCCTGCCTAGGGCCAGCTCACCTGCTAAGCTTAAGGCGGCGTCTTTTCCTGCAGGTTCGTTGCCATGTACCTGAGCGGTGATTAAAACTATCAATTTTCGGCAGTTTTGCGCCTCTTGCGGACTGGATAAGGGCATCTGGCTGATAAGCACGGCGGGGAGGTCTTTGCCCAATTCGGATTTGCCGTAGAAGAATAATTTCACCTGGGGAGATTTCTCTGCCAACTGCTGGAGATAAGCCAAAGTTTCCCGGTAGGAAGAAGGATTTTTTTCATCGCTCCATCCCCCAAGCAAGGCCAAACTCAAGAATAAGGTAACACCAATAAACCTGAAAAGTTGATAATAATATGATTTTTTATATCCGCCCTGCAAGAATTTTGATTTTTTTCGCGAATTTAACTTCATGAAGTTTAAAAGAATTTGGATTCAAACGGTTTTTGCCATCAAATTGTTCATTCGCTGCCCTGAGTTGCTCCTGACCCTTTTACCTGTCAAACGAAAAAAAGCCAGCCTCTGGGATAGAGCTTAAAACTTCTTCAAGGCTTCCCGGGCTCTTTCCAGGTAAAATTTGGTCAGAGTGTCCTTGGGATCCAATTTCAAGGCCTGCTCATAAACCTCGATGGCTTGCTCCAGAAAGTATTTCACTCCGGTTTTGTCGGCATTGGCTTCTAAGGCATTACCAAGCAAGCGATACAGCGCAGGATCTTTCAATTGGTCTTCTTCAATACCTTTTTTCAGCAGGGGGATGGCTTTATCGTATTGATAAGTTCTAATATATGTACTGGCCAGACCGGCTAGAGCCTGAGAAGAATGGGGATCCACTTTCAGACATTCCTGAAAAGCTTTTTCAGCTTCGTCCAACTGACCATCTTGAAGTAATTGTTTCCCGTTTTCCAGCAGAGGGTTGACATCCGTCGTTTTATCCCTTTGAGGCACATTGAATTTTTCCAACTTATCGATATATAGCAGGGCTTTCCCCTTGGGATCAAGCTCCAAGGCTTTCTGATATGCCTGCCGGGCTTTGTCCTTTTCTCCGACCTTAACAAACAGATCGCCAACCATCAAATATATCTCATCATTTTTGGGATCATTCTTTAACGCATCCTGGTAACAATAGAACGCTGCCTCATAATTTTTAGTGGCCTCGTAAATTTGGGCTTTCACGATAAGAACCCGCTTATTTTTGGGATTGTTCAACAATACGTTCTGGCAAATATCCAAGGCGGAACCGTACTGTTTTTTATTTTCAATGTAATACATGGCAACTCCCAAACGGTAGATCTGTTCTTTGTTTAAGTTCCTGGCGACCATATCTGCCAGCAGGGCAAGCATCCAGGCTCCCGTGTCGCGATTCTGTTCCAGATTGCTTTGAATGTTTTTTCCTAATTTATCCAGTAGTTCCTGATTCAAAATCCGATGATTCTGCTTGATGATTTTTTCCCAATGAACTTCCGGCTGGTTTAGAACATAAGAAACAAATTTGGCTTCATCTAGAGTATAATCCTTGGAGGTTTCCGCCACAGCGAAGCCTGCAACCAGGAGCAACACCAACAATCCCATGATCATTTTTTTCATAATTTTCAAGTCCTGCCTTTGGCTTTAATTCTTTGAGTAATCAAGGTATAGCCTTGAGCCGGTTCGTCAACCATCCATGTTAGTTCTTCCATGGGGCAGGTGCTCTCTCCTCCTGGAGCCAGGATCCGCGCGGTCAAACTGTCGGCGATCAAGTGAATACCTGACTTTTCAAGCAGCTTTTGGGCAGGCTGGGAAAGCAAGGGAGTGTATAGAGCAGAAATCTTAAAATGCAGGCACAACAGAGCGGCGGCTTTCCCGATTACTTTATCGGCCAGGGCTGAACCCCGCAGTTGTTCTTTTAAATGCTCGGCGGCTTCCAACAAGGGAAGCAAACCGGACTTGCGGCTGGCGAATAAGATCTCCTGATTTTTCACTACTGCCAGAGAATATCCTTGGCTTTTAAATTCCTGGGCCGCCAGTTCCAAATCAGACATCACTTTTTATTACCGCCTCTCCCGCAGCATAAATAATTGGATCCCAGACCGGGGAGAACTCCGGATAATATGACAAATCGAGTTTCGAGATTTGATTTAAAGTAAAACCTGCCGTCAAGGCGGCGGCCAAGACATTGACTCTTTGCGCCACACCTTGCGGGCCTGCGATTTCAGCTCCCAGCAATTTGTGACTTTCTCCGTCATAAAACAAAGCTATGAATAATTCCCGGCTGTCGGCCAGGTATTTTGATTTATTGTGGTATCTGGTTTTATGAGTTTTAAAGCCAGGATAGTCTTCTTCTGCCTGGTCGCGAGTCAATCCGGCCCGGGCTATTTCCAAATCGTAAATTTTCACCGCTAAATTCTGAAGCACTCCCGGATACTCATCCGCCGAACCTGCGATTACCGAACCTGCCGTCCTGCCACTACGGTTTGCGGCTGCCCCCTGAGGAAAAAATACCCCTTTTTGATTAATCAAATTTAGATATTGGGCGCAGTCCCCGGCTGCAAAAATATGGGGATCGGAAGTCTGCATCTGTCTGGTGGTCTGAATCGCTCCGGACTTCCCGATAGCCAATCCGGCATTTCGAGCCAGTTCAATTTCAGGTTTAACCCCCATCGCGAACAAGATAAAATCACCATAAACCACTTGAGAATCGCTTAATTCCACTTTATGTCTTGGCCCCTCACTGCCATATTGCCTGGCCGGGTTTCCTTTTATTACTTTGATTCCCCTGTTTCGGAGTTCCTGTTCAGCCAATTCCCCGATTTCCGAATCGAACTGAGGAAGCAGGCGGGAAAATCCCTCAATTATTGTTACGTTTAGACCCATCTGCTGGAAACTTTCCGCCATTTCCAGCCCCAATACCGATCCGCCGATCACCAAAACTTCCCGGGGCATGCGAGTTTTTAAAAAAGTGTCTAACTCTTGGGCGTCCTGGGCAGAGCGTAAAGCAAACCAACCATTTTGAGGAGACATACCTGCAGGTAAAAGAGCCCTGGATCCGGTAGCGATTAATAATTTGTCATAATTAAAGGAAAGGTCTCGGCCTTGCTGATCTCGGGCCAGCACTACTCCTTGTTCGGGACGAATTTCCGTTGCCGATACCCGGGTCAAAATCCTGATATTTCTTTTCAACTCCAGTTGTTGAGGAGAAAAAACAAACAAACTCTCGAAGCCGACAATTTTTTTTCTTAAATAAAAAGGAAATCCACAGGCGGAGAAACTGACGAACGGCGACTTTTCCAAAACTAAGACAGAGATCTCCGAATCCAATCTTCTCACCTGGGAAGCTGCGGCTAAACCGGCACCATTACCGCCGATCACTACCAGAATTTTACTTTGCATAAGGTTTTAAATTCTTGCTTTGCGCTTTAAATTCCTGGAAAATTTTTCGGCCTTTTTCCAAAGAATCTTTTTCTATAATTTTCTGACTGTATGCCGCCTGATAGAACAGGGAGGTTAGGACGGCTACCATTTCACCAAGGGGACCGGAGGCGAACTGGCCTGCAAACTCCTGCGGAGTCTGAGAGGCTTTCAAACGATATCCTTTCCGAGCTAAAATTCTTAACATATTCAGATACAGCCGAAAAACCGGATGATTGAGCTTAAGTGTCTTACCTCTTAACTTGGGTAATTTGACCTGCCATAGCAGTAAGAATAATAACACAAATAGCGAGGCGAATAATGTCAGCAGACCAATGACGATTGGAGTTTTTAAACTGAGCAAGCGATCCAATAGAGGAATTTTTACAATCATCGAACCAAGCTTTTCAGACCACTCGTCATGCCAGTGATTGTTGAAATAAGACCAAAATTCCATCAGCAACCATTGCTCATTTTTAGCCATTACTTGTGGAATGGCTAAATTTCCAGGAGTAGGATCAAAAGTTACCCAACCAGCATTAGGCAGCAAAGCCTCCACCCACGCATGAGCATCATTGGCCTTGATTTCATAGAAAGTAGTAAAAGGATTATAAGTGCCTGAGGTATAGCCGGTGAGCATCCGGCAGGGAATTCCCGAGCATCTCAGCAATACTGCCATGGCAGTCGCAAAATGCTCGCAGTAACCTCTTTTTTGCTCAAATAGAAAATAATCCACGCATTCTGCATCCTGCGGAAAAGGCGGGATATTCAAATCATAGGTGTAATTGTTTCTCAAGTAATTTAAAATGGCGATGGATTTTTCATACGGATTGGGAAGCCCCTTGGTCAACTTGCGGCTTAACTCCCAAACCCGAGGTGAAAGAGAGGGCAATTGAAAAAGTTCAGGGTAATTGCTGCGATATCCGGAAGGGATAGTTTGCTTCAACTGGCTCCAATCAAACTTCTTTTGGAGGCTTATACAGCTATATATCATGCCTTTTTCCATCTGAAAAGGGCCTCTTAAGCCTAAATCGCGATCCATATATATGTTAGAGCTGGGGAAATACAGCAGATAAGGACGCAATGACGCAAAAATAACATTAGGCATTTCTCGCTCAACATAAAAAATCTGCACTATTTCGCGGTCGGGCTCCAGCCAGTAAAACAGCGGATAACGGGGATTATCCACTCTGTCCGGGTAAATCACCGTAAAAGGAGGATTGACGGACATAAGTTCCTTAACCGGTTCATCGGAAATCTCCCAACTGTGCCCGTTATATAGCCGGAAGGGAATACCCCGATAATAGCTGGGATGATTGGTTTTAACCCGCATCACGATTTCCGAGGAAAGTTTTCCGCGATAATTCAGGTCCAGATTGGGAGAAAATCCAAAATAGTTAAAGGGATCTATCGTGGCTCTCAGCCGTCTTTCATCCCAATCATCACCGCTTGCGCCCGGATAAGCCGGGTTAATGATCCGGCCGAAACTGATTTTGGGAAGATTGATGGCCCATGAAATCGGGAGAAAACGGACTTTAAACCCTTCTAATTTAGGAAGGAAAGTAGAGATTAGTCCTCCCAGCAGGATTATCCCCAGAGATATGACAAAAGCCTTGGTCACCATCCATTTAACGGATGGTGGCTTTAGTTCCGGAGAAGTTTCGGTTATTTCGGAAAAATAATTATATAACAAGCATAGAGTGGCGAAAAAAATATATACCGTTAAGATCGGTAAATATGCGGCGCTACGATCCATCGCTGCAGAAAACACAATTAATATCAGAGATACCAGGATCGAATATTTCAGGTCTTTCCTTTGCGGCAGGTCGAAACTGTGCAGACATTGCATCCATAATAGAAGGGAGATCAGGGGAATTCTCGGATCATAAGGTGAAGCCATTAAATTCCCCCAGAACTTAATAAAGAACCAGAGCAAACAGCAAGACAGGCTCAACGCTACCCACCAATTTTTTTGGCCTCGACGCCAATAACTAAAGATAAACCCTATAATGGTGGAGAAAACCACCATTATAGAATAATCCGGCCATTCCAAATCTTTTAAGGCTGCGATAACTGCGGTGAGAATCGCCAGCAGTACGGTAAGTCTGAAAGGAATAGAATTTTCCGGAAGAGTCGTTCTATTTTTCCATTTGTTGAAAATTTCTTTCATAATGGTTGTTGCTTAATAAATTATGCAGGCTCTCTTTTATATCAGATCCGGGATCTATGATTTCCGAACGGATTCCCAATTTTCTTAAATTGTCGGCGCACTTAAGGTAAGTCTCTTTAGTTGGGAGCTGCTGATTTACTCCCCGGGCGAAATCGGCGGCATTAATCAATAAAACATAGGCTTTTCTCTTGCGCAATATGGTTTTTAAGGCCTGGGGGTCTACCGGTTCAGGTGAGATAATAACCAGAAGTTTTTCCCTGGACAGAAGGGAAATATTCTTTTGCAATATCTCCAGTAGTGGTATCTTTCCGTCATTTTCCATACGAGCCAAAAACTCCAGGGCTGAGATACGATTGGTAAATGATTGGAAGTTGGTTTTTCCTCCTTCAAGGCTGAGAAAATCAATCGAACTGTTACGAGCCAAAATTGACTCGGCTATTGATGCGGCCGTCCTTATTCCATATTCCAGGGAATGAAGTTTCTTCTCGCCTGCCGAGATTTTTTGATAATTATGCAGAATAACCAGCAGCGGAGACGAAGATGGAATGGTAAATTCCTTGATCATCAAACGACCCTGCCGGGCGGAAGTTTTCCAATGGATGAACTTGGTATCTTCCATCGGTTGATACTCACGAATGCTTAAGAAATCCCCGCTTTTGCCGGGATAGTTTTTCTTGCCTGAAATCGAAACCCAGGCAAAATTTTGCCCCAACGCAGCCGGAAGGCTAATGCGGGGAGCTGAAGGATAGACCACCAATTCGCCTGGGGGTGAAAATTCCCGGCTTTTTTCAAACAAACCGAAGGGATAAGCGGTGGTTAGCCTTATCTTCAATCCCCGATATACTCCCCTTAATAGCGGCCTGCCCCGGTAACTTAAATGTAACTTGCCTAAGGGCGCAATTTCTTCAGCCATCAAGTGACTGCTTTGCTCAAAAACCTCTTGAGCCAACAAGTCTTCAATCAAGATTAAATTCTTGCGCCGCTTATCTTGATTATACAAAATCAAGTTAATCGCAATTTCTTCCCCTTCAAAAGCTGCTTGAGGCATCATTCTCTCCACCGAAAGCCGAGTTAATTGTTTTTTCCCACTATACAGTGAAATTAAAACTACCGCCAAAATAAAGGCGGTCAGCAGAAAAAACCAGCCGATCTGGGTATTTATACCCAACAAATAAAGACATACCGCCAGAGCAATATAAGTTGATTCGCCGGAATATTGCTTGAAAAAATTAATTATTTTTTTCATTTAGAACATTATAACAATTTTCTGCAGGATATAGCTATAAAAAACCGAAATTTTTAACCAGCACCATAACTTTGTTCATCTAAATGTCAATCCCCAAAAATAATCTCTTTTTTTTCTGGCTGGCGCTAATGACCTTTTTTATACCGTTAAAGGGCATTTGGGGTCAGGATTTAACCGCCAGACGTATTTTGGAGCAGGCTTATTCCAAAGTCGGGTCGGTGGAAAATTTCCAAGCGGATATTTCTCTCTATCCTTCAGATCAACCTTTGCTTCCGCAAGCTTTTGGAGATTTATCCTCAACTCCCTTAATCAAAGGCAAATTTAATTATAGTATGCCCCGTCAGTTCTCGCTTGTATTCTCCCTGCCTAATGGAACAACTCTCCGTATTTCCAGTGACGATGGAGTGAACACAAGTTTTATTCCATCCGGCAAACCGGAAACCGAGGCCTCAAGCGATCAGGCAAGCATTGCCGGCCCTTCTATGCAAGCGGTCTCAATTGTAAATCCGCCGACTTCTCTGCTATTGCCTCTTCCCCTAAGATTTGAACTAACCCAAAACCAAATTGAACAACTTTCAGATGATACCGTGAACGGATATGCCTGCTATGTTCTGCTGATAAAAAATTCTCCACTGGGAGATTGTACCCTTTGGATTGACAAACAAAATTACCTGATTATGAAAGTAAGCTATAACGACCAGGAAGGCAAGCGGATTGAAGCGATATACCAGGAATTTCAATCGATCGGTCAAGGTTTACTAATGCCCTTTAATGTCGAAATATTTCAAGATGACCGTATTTTATTCAGCGCGGAAATTTATTCATACCAAATAATTGAAGAAAACCCACCCCCTACCCAGCCTGAGACTACTACGTCCACCAGTTCCACTCCAGAAACTCCCATAACCTTCCATCATGAGACCAGGCCCCTGGTTTCTCCATCTCAGAATTTACCGCCAACCAGCCTGAGAATTCCTCAAATTACTATTTCCGACTGGCTGGTTTTTATCTTTGTCATCTTGGTCTTGATCTACTGGGGCAACCGTTTTATCAATGAAATGGGCGCTCAAGCTACATTTTCCCGCGAATTGATTATAATCGACAAAGAGCCGGGAGAATTGCTCCGCCTTTTGCGGGATGCAGGATACCAAGGTCTGGAATTTACCCCGGAATTGCTCACCGAGGAACGAAAACTCTTAAACAAACCTCCACGTGGCGTTTTGCCGCGAGCGGTAATCATCGCTGAAAATTCCATCAATCATATCAAACAATATTTTTTCTTGCTTAGAGCGTATCTGGAAGAAGGCGGACGGGTCTTGATTTTCCCGCACTCCAAAGAATATTCAGGCAATTTGCCTTATACGCCTGAATATTTTCCTTACGACCCGGAAACCATCGGCCGTCCTACGATTATAGTTAAAAATGCTTACATGTGGAGCGCATTTTCCCTAAACCAAATTGCATCCCCCTACTCCCCCATAATGCCCAGCGAAGTAATCCTTAGAATTAACGGACAATGGGTGAACAAAGAGCTAGTTATCTTACAAAATGAAGTTTTGGGGCTTAATGCCCTGATGTTGGGGTTAGTTAGAATAAAAAAAGGCGAAGTTATGATCTGCCAGTATCACGTATTGCCGACCCTGCTGAGAGAGGGTGGCAAGAGCAATTACTCTAAAATCTTAATCGATTTGATCAGCTTCCTGCAAAGACGCCCGGAAGACAAGAGCTTATAGTTCGATTAACTCCACGTTGGCTCTTGGCAAGGTTAATTTTACCCCGGCTTCGGTTTCCACTTCCACCACCCTTACCTTAGCTTCCGTCGGCAGGGTACATAAATCGGAAGGAAGTTTATTTACTTTCGCCAGCATTCCGAAATAGGGTTCCCGGATGATTCTAACCAGGTTGCCGATTTCCAGAATGGATGGCTTTAAGCTTATACTTTCAATTTTCCAGTCTAAAATTTCCGGGATGATGATTTCCGGGCGCATTACTCCGGCCCTGATCTGAGTGGCTCCATTGAGTGAGGCGGGTTTGCCATGGGCGGACTTTAACAGTTCAAAAGTTTTTTTCGCCATTTTCATTCCGCCGAACCCTTCAGTTAGAACCAAAGTGACACCCTTATCTTCCGAACCGGTAATTGCTACTCCCAGGTCGTAGCCCAAAAAATCTCTCAAATCCTTATCCCCGATGCCTCCGGTAACTATGCCCCGGACGCCGATTTGAACTGCCTGTTCCAGAACGGCCTTGGTAACCAGAGAGCCGCCTGCCAGAATTTGCCCCTGGTGTTCAGGCTTTAACATTTCCGGAGTAATTTCTTGTTGAGGCTCGGCGATGATGGTTAATTTTCCGTTGACTTCCCCCCCGATCCCGAAAATTCCCTGAATAAAAGTCCCGAAACTTTTGATAACGACCCCTTCTCCGGGCAAAATTTCTTCTACTATTCCATCCAGATAAGCCCGAATCTCTACCTGGACGGGAGACTCGCGCAGGATGATCTGCCCGGTCACCTGGCTCACGATTTCAAGGGTTCCGGCCACCGGGGCCAAGACATTCGATTTAAACAACCCGAACATCCCCTTGTTCTGAGCGATCAACTCATCTTTTTCTACCCTATCCCCAACTTTCTTCAGCATGGCCTGGGGCAGCTCCTGAGGATCAATACCCAGGATTCCGGCTCCGTTAACCGTGTGCACTTCCCCGGGCAGGAAAGTGCGGGCTACGATGTCGTCGTATTTTACTTTCTCTCCCTTCCTAACCAGCACTTCTCCCTGAAGGGGGAGTCTTCTTTCTTTTAAAATAACCGAAGCCTGGGAAACTTTCAGCCCCGGGGTATAAGCTGTTGCCATTATTTTTACTCCTAACCTTTGGGATAAGCGTCAAGGGCCAAAGCCCATTCCTGCAGTTTGGCGATTCTTTTTTCCGGGCTTTCCGGGATTACCAGAGGCCTCCTGCCCCGGGCATCCAGGATAACTCCAGCTACTCCGCCGGTGAGAGAGCTTCTCAAGGGATTCCCTTTTCCTGCTCCCAAATCAAACCCTTTTTGCGGGTAGAGTTCGGCTTCAGCCTCTTGTCCCACTCCGAGCGGTAATACTTTAATTTCCCCAAAATTTATCGAGAACTCCAATTCTTCACCCTTGGGCATTGTTAGCTTCCCGCTCAGGCAGGGCTTGCCGTCTTTGCCACAGCCCACAGGGGCGACGCAGGTTCCCAGATGTATGAGACAATCTTTTTCAAAGACCTGAGTAGCGGCTTCTGGATGCACTTGAGCCAGCACTCCCAACTGGGGCATCATAAAAATAGAATCCACCGTCAATTGAGTGATGCCTTCGGGAAGAAAAGCATCCATCATCATCCAGGCGGCTTGGATTCTTCTCGGAGCGTGGGATAACACCCCGCCTGATCCGATCAGCATATTCAAACTCATCAAATTCACCAGAGTTTCCCCGCTGGCGCTTTGTTCAAAGGCTTCGGAGATAGTTCTTTCGGTCTGCACTCCTTTTAAGCCGCTGGCCAGGGCTTTATGCTGCTCGAAAGAAAGCCGCAGGGCTTCCCTGGCGATGGCCTGTTCCACGATTAATTCTTCCATAGTCTGGGGAATGGTAGTGGGACGGATCATCTTGTTTTTAATCCGGTTGCGCAGATCTTTCTCGGGTAAGGTAAACGGCACCCAGCGCATGATCTTTTCCAGTCCCGCATCGGCAAAAACATTGGAGATGCTGTAGCTCATCCCGTAATTAGCCGATACCGTGCGGTTGAACAGCCCTTGAAAGACGCTGAAAACATCCGTAGTGGCGCCTCCGATATCTACTCCCACTACTTGGATCCCCTTTTCGCGGGCGATTCTTTCCATGATGTAGCCGACCGCCGCAGGGGTAGGCATAATATCCACATCGGTCCATTCCATTAAATTTTTATATCCCGGAGCATGGGCCATCACATGTTCCAGGAATAAATCCTGAATTTTCAACCGAGCCGGCTGCAGGTTTTCTCTCTCAAGCACCGGGCGCAAGTTGTCGGTGATGGTCAAGGCGGTTTTATCGCCCAGAATATTGGCTACCTCACCCTGGGCTTCTTTATTTCCGGCATAAATCACCGGCAATTGGTAACCGATTCCCAGTCTGGGCCTGGGGGAAGCTGAGGCGATGATCTCGGCCAGTTCCACCACATGCTTGGTGGTGCCCCCGTCCACCCCGCCCGAGAGCAGAATCATGTCGGGCCTGAGCTCTCGAATGCGCTCGATTTTCTCGTAAGGCAGCCGCCGGTCGTTGGAAGCCATCACATCCATCACGATAGCCCCGGCTCCTAAGGCGGCTCTTTGGGCGCTTTCGGCAGTCATTTGCTTGACCACCCCGGCTACCATCATCTGCAGCCCGCCGCCCGCCGAACTGGTGAAAAGGTAAATATCCACTCCCCGATCACCCTTCTGGGGCTTTAAAATGCTTTCTCCGTCCAGAATTTTACGTCCGGCCAGTTCTTCCACTTCGGCCACGGCATTCAATACCCCGTTGGTGACATTTTCCACCGGGGCTTCCACCGTGGTGGGGGCTTCTCCCCTGACTTTCAGCCGGAAGGTTTCCCCGACTTTCTCGATCAGAATCGCCTTGGTAGTGGTGCTGCCGCAGTCGGTAGCCAGAATGCTGCGAATTTGCGCTTTATCCATTTTTATCTCCTGCCGGTTTCTTCGAAATTGAGGTTTCTTTTTCTTCAATCAAGCGGATTAATTTCTCCAGGTTTTCCCGGTCCTCCAAAATCTTGATCCAGGAGGGGTAATCTTTTAAAGTAGCAAACAATCCCACCAGGGGCTGAAAAAAAATCAGCAACTGGTTTCCGACCAGGGAAAGCGGTTTGGCGGCCTCCAGCAGAAAGATCGCCGGGGTGGAAAGCTTTCGCTCCACGACAAAGACGGCCAGGTCTTCCATGGCGGGCTGGGGATTAAGCTCTTCCAATATATAACTCCAACAAATCCTTGACTTGTAATTTTTGCTCTTCGTCCAGGATTAAATAAATTCCTCTATAACGGTCAAAGCGCTCCGGATCGGCCAGGGGGGAAAGATAAATGCCTTGAGAGTAAATTTTATAAGAGCGAAATTTTTCCCAGGAATGAACTTTCCGGCTCCAAAAAGTTTTTAGGGTAATCCCGGTTTCATCCAACTTATACTCACGGGGGAAAAAATATGACCGCAAAGAGAGCAGGAACATCAGCAGCGCCAGAACTCCCCATTGGATGCCGTTAAACAGCCGGGCGAACAGCCAGGCCGCAGCCAGGAGAAAAGCGGAAAGCAAAATAGTCTGCCCGGGCTTATTCCGGCAGGGATGCACCCGGATGATAATTTGCGGCTGGTTACTATATTCGAGAGAACTTTTCAATACCCGGATATTTTTCGGGAATATCTGCCGCTATCCTTTTTCCGGACCGGAGGATTAACCGCGAGATTTGGGAAAATTTTAAGCCGAAAATAAGGAGGGATAAAATGGAATATAAGTATCGCTGGCTCGCCTGGGGAGACTTAAACGGCTTTTTAAGGCTGCTGGTGGGGGATTTGCTTTATACCTGGATGGCTTTTTGCCTTGCGGCCAGAACCAAGAATCCCAACGTTACCGCCATGCCCATGGGGCTCGACACCCCCTCCACCCTGGGAATCGCTTTTGCCGTTCTGGGCCCCACTTATTTAGCCAGCCACGATCCTTATCTCACCCGGTATGTGGGAATGGCTACCTTTCCACCATCATCAATGTAATCCCCCAGGCTGCCCTGGCCCCGATTTTTGTCTTTATCGGCTTAAAAATCGTATCTCAAGCTTTCAAGGTCTGCCCGGCCCGGCATTACGCCGCGGTTACTCTGGCCATCCTGCCCATCATGGCCGAACTGCTCCGGATCAAATAGGTGGAGCTTCTGGGAGATTTGAAGCTGGACCCCTCCAAAATGAGTGAAGGGCTTTACCAGCAATTTCAAACCATCAACTCCTTGGGGCACGGATTTATTTTAACCGGGATGCTCTGGGGGGCCTTTGATCGACCGCAAACTGCCCCAGGCCTTTTTCTACCTGCTGATAACCGTTTGTTTCACCCTGTTTTGGAGTGATTCATTCGGTAAAACTCTCCGGGGATGTCTACCTGCCCTGTGGAGCAAATTCCCAGATTCCATATTTTTATGCAGCGGGATACCTGATCGTGGGCTTGATTTTGCTTTTGGCTTACTGGTTTAAGGCCGAAGAAAACCTCAAGCCGATCAGCGAATAACTAACGGCTTTTTAAGCCGTAATAAACCGGAATCAGGGCCGGAGGCATGGCCCCGCAATTCAGCAGCATCTGGTGAAACTCTTTTAAACTCAAACCCGGCATTTTCCGGTTGAATAGTTTCCTCAATTTCATAATTTCCAGCTTGCCGATATAGTAGCTCAGGGGCTGGGTGGGGGTTTTGGCATACCTTTTAACTTCGCCGACCGCGCAGTTTCTATCCATTCCCACTTTTTCTTTCAAGAATTTCACCCCATCCTCCAGGGTCAATTTTTCGGTATGAAGCCCTACATCCAGAATCACCCTGGCGGCCCGCCAAATTTGCGCTTTCAACTGGGCGAACTGCCCCTCTTTGCCAAGATATCCTTGTTCTTTCATCAAGTCTTCGCAGTAAAAAGCCCACCCCTCAATGAAGAGTGTGTCGTGGCTTCGTTTTAAGACATCTGAAGTGAGGCCGGAGACCCAGGAGAACTGGAGATGATGGCCGGGATAAGATTCGTGGGAAACCGTGTAATGAATCTTAGAATATGGATGCTCGCGCAACTGGCTTTCCTGCTGTTCATAAGAAAGCTTTTCATTCACCGGGGTAACCCAGAACTGGCCCCCTCCCCCCTTTTCATAGGCCGCGGGAGGGAAGTAAGCGGCAAAAGGGATGAGAGAGCGGATAAACTCGGGGGTTTCCATAATTTGCAATTTTTCCTCCCGGGGGAAATCAACAAAACCCTTTTGAGCTACAAAATCCCGGGCTACCTGAGCCGCCATCTGGTAAGACTTGATCAGGTTTTCTTTGGAGGGATGGTTTTCTCCCAGAAAAGCAATCACTTCCTGCCAGGTTTTCCCCGGGTAATGAATTTCCGAAAGCTGGGTAAGCTGTTTTTCGGTCTGGTTAAATAGCTGATGGCCCAACTCCCATAAATCCTGGTGATTATATTTGAGGAGTTTTTCTTCTCTTAATTTTCGGTCGAAAGCGTTGGCGCCAACCGCGAAATTGCCCTTAGACTGGGGTAAGAGATCCTCTTCCAAGTAGCGCCCATAATCCTGCAAAGCGAAGAATCCGGTGTCCCTGGCTTTCAGGACTTGAGCTTCCAATTCTGGAGCATGAGCGACCAGCAGGGGGATCATGCGATTAAACAATCCCTCGCTGGAATTAACCGCATCCATGGCAATTTCGGTAAAGACTCTGGGGGGATTATTCAAATTAGCCCGGGCTTGGGAAAACAAACGGGGAAACTGCTGGAGGCGGGAAACCGCCGACTTCAAACGGGCTTTCAAAGGGGCAAAATCGCGAGATAACAGGCCGTAAAGCGAATGAATGGCAATATCCGTATAATAAGAAGGATCTTTCTGCCATTCTTTGGACTGGTTGAGAAAATTTTCCCGGTAGGCCAATTGCGACTTCACCATTAAATATTCGGCTTTCTGCCGGGGAGGAAGGGACTCATAATTGAGCTTGTTTAATTTCTGGGCAAAAGCCCGATAAACCTGGCGATATTCCGCCAGCTCTTGCGGATCGAATGACTCCAACTGACCGTCGTTTTTATGCAGCCCCAGGTCGGAGGCGTCACTGGGAAAATAACGATCATCGGCGCCGTAAATTTCCTGGTAGAGCCTCTCCAATTCCTGGCCGGAAGGAATTTTAGGGCTGATTTTGGCGGTATTAAGCTGGTTTAAACGGGGAGAAAAGCTGGCCTGATCGGCCAGGGAAAGTTTAATTTCGGGCTGCGGTTTACCGCTCCCGGCTGCCGGAGGCAACGGGGGGGGAGAATAATTTTTCGTAAGTTTGTGGAAATCGTTGATTTTCATTTTTTTACCAACTTTTTCTATTATAACAAAATCGGGGTTCCATCGCTACTTTGGTTAAACTCTTGCCGGGTGACGGAATCCTTCAAAATACTGGCATATTCCAGGTCTTATCGGTTATAATTATTATCTATGTGGGCTGAAGTTGCGGTTAACATTAAAGACCGGAAAAAAGATTTTCCCCTCACCTACCTGGTGCCGGAGACTCTGGAGGCTAAACTCGCGCCCGGGGCAATGGTGGAAATCCCCCTAGGGCGGAGAACCGCCTTGGGGTTTGTAGTGGAGCTCACCCAAAAACAGCCCCCGGCTCAATTGAATATCAAAGAAATTACCCGGGTTTTACGCCCCGAACCCCGTAACCCCGGACTGGTCGAATTGGCTTTTAAAATCAGGGATTACTACGGCTGCTTTCTTTATGAAGCCTTTGAAACGGTGTTTCCCCCCTCGGTTTTATTAAAACCGGCGCCGGAAAAACCCTTAAAAAACCTGGTTCTGGTCAACCCCGAGGAGACCCAAGAATTAATCTCTCAACTGGAACGCAAAGCTCCCAGGCAGGCTGAAATTTTAAAACTTCTCGCGGGTTGCGAGGGAGAGTTGACGAAGGAACAACTTGCCGAGTCGGGCCTTTCCCATCCAGCCATGAAAGAATTATTAAAAAAACAAAAAGTGGAATGGCGCTCCTTCATCCCTCCCAAGCCTCAAGGCTTGACCATAACCGACCAAATTTTGCTACCCGAACACCCGGAATTCACGGGAATTACTGAACAAATCGATCTCGCCATCAAAGGCCTGAAACCCGCAGCTTTTCTGCTTAATTATGACCGAAGCCGTCGGGCTGATGAATTTTTTCTCCAACTGGCGGAAAACTGCCTGAACCAAGGGCAAAGCCTTTTAATGCTGATTCCCGATGCCGGAGAAAACCCGCAGAGGCTGGCCTTATGGCAGACCCGGTTAAAAGACCGCCTGGTAATTTACCATTCCGGACTCTCCCCTAAAGAACGCAAAGCCGCCTGGGAAAAAGCCGAAAAAACTCCCAGCCTGGCAGCGATCGGCAGTCGGGGAGCGGTTTGTCTCCCTCTTAACCATCTGGGCTTGATTATCGTGGACCGGGAAGATGATCCCTCTTACAAAGAAGAAGGCAGCCCCCGCTATCACGCCCGGCAAGTAGCGGTGATGCGGGCGGGAGTGGAAAAGTGCCCGGTATTGCTGGCTTCCCCGGCCCCCAGCCTGGAAAGTTATTATTTCAAAGAAAAACAGCAATACCAGTCCTTGGCCTGGCCGCGGGAAGCCGAGCCCCCCAAACTTAACATCGTTAAGCCAAAAAATTACCGCGATTATCCGGCGCTTTCTCCTTACTTGCTAAGTGCCCTCAGGGCCCAGACGAACCGGGGAAACAAGTCCCTGCTGATTTGCTATAAAAGAGGGTTCGCGGGATTTTTAATCTGCGAAAGCTGCGGCTTTATCCCCTTATGCCACGAATGTCAGAAGCCCTTAAATTTTCACCTTAACCCGCCGCATCTATCCTGCCGGAACTGCCGAACCGACCGGACCGCCCCTGATACCTGCCCGGAGTGCGGGGCTTATCAATTTTATTTTCCGGCGGGGGGTATCCAAAAAGTCCAGCAGTTATTGCAAGAAAAATTCTCTCCCGAGGAACTGGAGGGAATCAGGGTAATAAATCTGTCCCAAATCAAAACCCTGGACTGGGAAAATTACTCGCTCTGCGGGCTGGTGGGCATCGACTGCCTCCTGGCCCTGCCCGACTTCAGGGCTCCCGAACGGGCTTTTCAACTGCTAAGCAGAATCCGGGGGGAACTGTCTGCTCAAACGGAACTGATTATCGATACTAAAAATTCGCAGCACCAGATTTTTGCCGCCCTGCAGCAAAATCAGCCGGAGCTTTTTTATCTTGCAGAATTGAGAGAAAGAGCCGAGCATCAATATCCGCCTTTCTTTCATTTCGTTACCTTAATTTTATACGGCACAGACTTAAGCCAGTTGGAGCCACTCAAAGAAAAAATCTTGGCCGACTTGGGGAAAATGGCTGAGACTTCCAGTTTCGAGCTTTCTGGAGCCGACTTCTCCTCCGGTTTTAAAAAAAGTTTTTCCTTTCGGATTTTCTTAAAAGGCAAAAACGGCAGGGAAATTACCGAAAAAGTTCGAACCTATCTATTAAAGCATCAGCTTCCCGGCAGATGGGATGTGAAATTCGACGTAGACCCGTTATCTTTGATTTAAATTGAGGAGGGAATAAAATGAAAAGAATCTTAATCGCCACGATGATTTTGGGAGTTATGCTCTGGGGAACGCTGGGCGCCCAGTCGTCCCGCCAGATATATATTCAAAATCATCTTTACACCGGAACCGTATCTACGGTTGAAGGGGTTATGTATATTCCCCTCACCGACTTTCTTAACGCAATGGGCCTGGACTTAACCATGGAAGACGGGGCTTGGAAACTTTTTCCTCAGACCGAGCCCTTGACTCAGAACCAGGTAACCCAAAATCCTTGCACTTTTATATACCAGGACAAGAATTTCTCGCTATTTCTTTATTATTTCAATAATCAGGCTTATATCCCGCTGAAAAGTATGGCTAAATATCTGGGAGCTATCTTCAGCTATAATCCCGACACCAATATTATTGACATTAGTTCGATCAACCCATATTCAACACCGATTTCCATAACTCCAACGGTTACACCGGCCAAGACCGATGCAGCAGCTTCAAGCGTGGTTTCCGCCAGTACACCAACTACTCCGGTAAAGGGCGCTCTAGAAACCAATCCCCAGCCCACCAGCCCTTACACCACAAGTGGCAGCAAGGACGACCCGGTGCGGGTAGTAAATTTTGACTATTACCAGAACGATTCGCCCATTGAGACCTCGCAACCTTATACCATCGCCCAAGCCAGCCAGTTGCGGGGAGTGCTCAAAATCAAAAATTACAGCAACCAAAAAATCGAAAACATTCAGACCATCATTCATTTCCGGGATATGTACGGGAGCCAGGATAGCGACATCGACACTATGAGCGAACCCACAGTTACCCTGGAAGCAGGCGAAACCAAGGAGTTCGATGTATACTGGAACAACAACTCGGTAGTCCGGCCCAACCCCGGGGTGGAAATCATAATCCCCGACAAATATAAAGGAACCAGCAAATAAACTGAAATGTCAATTCGCAAAATTCTAATTGAGGGAGATCCGGTTTTAAGGAAAAAAGCCCGTAAAATCACCCAGATCGACGCTTTTCTTAAAGCCATTCTGGAGGACATGGCCGAAACCATGTATGCTCATCAGGGTGTAGGGCTGGCTGCCCCTCAAATCGGGATCAGCAAGAGAATGCTGGTTATCGACGTTGGGGAAGGATTGATCAAATTGATCAATCCTAAAATCCAGGAAACCGAAGGCCAGGAAATCAAGATCGAAGCTTGCCTTTCGGTTCCCGGCGTGTGCGGCAAAGTTGAACGGTATATCCAGGTTACGGTCAAGGGGCTCGATGAAAACGGCAACCCGATAAAAATCACCGGTGACGGGCTGCTGGGCCACGCCCTCCAGCATGAAATCGATCACCTCGACGGAGTTTTGTTTATCGACCGGGCGCTGGAATTGTTTGACCGGGCTGACGAAGATGAAGAAGCTCCCGAAGAACCGGGCCAACCGGAGTCCGTTCCTCCGTTTCTACTGAACGAATCATCAAAAACCAATGAATAATAATTCTCTACCCATACTTTTCATGGGCTCAGACCCCTTCTCCCTTCCGGCTCTCGAGGCCTTAGCCTGCAAAGAGTTGATAATAGGGGTAGTAACCCAGCCCGATAAACTCCAGGGACGGGGGCTGATTTTAAAGCCCGGAATGGTAAAAATCAAAGCTTTGGAATTAGGGCTGCCGGTTTACCAGCCGGAAAAACTAAAAAGCCCCGAAGCGATAGCCCAAATCAGAGAGCTTAACCCCGGCCTGATTGTGACCGCAGCATACGGACAATTAATCCCCAAGGAAATCATCGAGCTCCCCCCTCTGGGCTGCATCAACCTGCACCCTTCCTTGCTGCCTAAATACCGGGGCGCCACTCCGGTTGAGGGAGCGCTGATGGCTGGAGAAGAAGTTACCGGCAACAGCGTGTTTTTTATGGACCAAGGCTGGGACACCGGGGACATTATAATCCAGGAAGCAACCCCCATCCTGCCCCAGGAAACCGGGGGAGAAATCAGAGATCGGCTGGCGATTTCAGGCGCCGAACTCTTGCTGCGGGCAGTAGAGTTAATCAGGCATGGAGAAGCGCCCCGCATTTCCCAAAATAAAAACGCCGGAAACTATTCCCGGATGCTTAAAAAAGAAGACTTATTAATTGATTGGGAGAAGCCCGCTTCTGCTATCCACAATTTTATCCGGGCCCTGGCTCCTCACATCGGGGCGGAAACTAATTTCAGGGGTAAAAAGCTTAAAATTTACCGCTCTGAAATTAAAGAGCTTACTACCGCCAACCATCCTTCCCCCGGAGAAGTCATAGAATTGCTTAAAAACTTGGGGCCGGTAGTTAAGACCGGCGATGAAGGAATTATCCTGCTGAAAGTAAAACCGGAAGGCAAGAATCTGATACCCGGTAAAGATTTCCTTAACGGTTACAGGATCGCCACGGGAGAAAAATTAGGCTGAGAGGAGAGTATTATGATCTTTGATCCGCTTTATTTAATGATGCTTTTGCCTTGTTTTCTGTTAAGCCTTTACGCCACCATCAAGGTAAAAAGTTCTTTCGCAAAATATTCTAAAATTCCCTCAGCGCGGGGCCGGACCGGAGCCCAGGTAGCAGAAGAAATTCTCCACCTGCAAGGAATAAATGACGTCACCATTGAGCGAACCGAAGGAACCCTTGGAGACTATTACGATCCCGGTAAAAAAATCTTGAAACTTTCACCGGAGGTCTATTCTGAAAGCAGCATTTCCGCTCTGGGAGTCGCCGCCCACGAATCGGGACACGCGGTGCAGGACGCCCAAAAATACGGCTGGATGCGAATCCGCAGCGCTCTGGTGCCGGCCGCCAACCTGGGCACCATGGGCGCATATCCGCTCATCTTTTTGGGGCTAATCCTCCAGTCCGGCGGCTTAATGAAACTGGGCATCGTGCTCTTTTCCCTGGCAGTGCTTTTCTATTTCATCACCCTGCCGGTAGAATTCAATGCTAGCTCCAGGGCAGTTGCCTTGTTAAAAAAAGGAGGATTAATCACCATCGAGGAAGAAAAAGGAGTTAAGCAGGTATTGCAGGCGGCTGCTCTCACCTACCTGGCCGCAGCTCTTACCGCCTTGGTGCAATTGTTATATTACATCATGAGAAGCAGGGATTAATTAAAAAAATATAAATTTAAGGAGGTTAAGAATGAAAGGTTTAAAACTTCTGGTTGCTGGATTGGTATTGCTGGGAATTCTGGCTGGAGTCGCCATGGCGTCGGAGATGTCCAACTGCCGCGACAATATCCTTTACCTGGCTAACGCAGCTTCACTTTGGGCCAACGCCCACTATGACAAGTATCCTACCGCCCAGGAATTTCTGAGCAAGGATTTTTCCAAGTACGTCAAAATGGCAGGCGGCAATGAGAACTCTTTCTATTGCCCGGCCACCGGCATGGGACTGAAATATGAGATCAGAAGCGATCTCAAGTATTTCTCCATTAAAGCTCCGAAGCCGGAAAAATACGGACTGAGAAATTTCTATTTCTCCAGCTTAAACGGAATGATCGTAAGCAAGTAAATTAAGACCAGAGGCCTTAATTGCAAAGAATAACTTGTTGTTTACTAACAGCGCTGATTTTATGGGGGGCAATTATTTGCCCCCTTTCAGCTAATAGCCGGGATGAGGTGCTCAGCCTAGCTAATGCTCTTTATTTATGGGCCAACGCCCATCATGGACTTTATCCCGAAGCCGGAAAACTTAATAATCCCGAACTATTATCCCTGCTCAAAAAAACCGGGGGAAATCCAACCAACATAAAGAATATTAACTATCATGTCGAACCAAACCGCAAGAATTTTTCCTTAACCCTGGGCGCAATCAGCTTTTCTTCGCTGGAAGGCTTAAATACCAGAAGCCAAATCGGCCCGGAGGACAAAGCCGCCATCATCAAGCTTATCAAGGCGCTATACCAAGCTTATGTGGGGCGCAGCCTGGACAAAATCATGGAACTTCAGAAGAACGCGATTGAAATATCGGCGGCGGCGTATGAAAAATCCGGCAAGGGCACGGCCGAGGATGTTCGTGACGCTTTTCGCGAATGCACCAGGGAAATCATCGACGCTCCGGAATTTCAGATGCAACCCCTCTACCTGGAAGATTTAAAAATTTACCGCCGGGGTGATCTATACTTGGCGAAAAGTCCCTTGCCCATCCTATTTTCCACCCAGGTGATGGTGCAAGCCGCCGAACAAAAACAGCCGGTAAGACTGAGAGTGGAAGAAATACAATTCCTCAAAACCCGGGAAGGGTTTAAAATTGAACAATTAAACTTGATTGGAAATTAGAAAATAAACTTTATGAATGAAAATAAAACTAATCTGCTATCCCTTTCCCGCGAAGAATTGCGGGAACTTTTAATTTCGCTGGGAGAAAAACCCTTCCGGGCCGACCAGCTATTCGGCTGGATCTACGCCAAAGGCTGCGGTGACTTTCAAGCCATGTCCAACCTGAACCAGCCGCTGCGAGACAAACTGGAAAAGGAGTTCAAGATCGGGGAATTCCAGCTTAAAGAAACCACGGCTTCCGCCAACCGCAATACCCAGAAATTCTTATTCAGCCTGAACGACCAAAACGCCATTGAAACTGTATTGATGAGTTATTTTGAAGCAGGCGAGGAACTTCAGCGCCAGTCCCTCTGCGTATCCACCCAGGTAGGATGCGCCATGAACTGCGCTTTTTGCGCTTCGGGCAAAAGTGGCTTAATCCGTAATTTAAGCCGGGGAGAAATAGTTGAACAAGCCTGGCAGGTCAACCGTAAACTGATTCCCAAGGGAGAACGAATCAATAACCTGGTCTTTATGGGAGTGGGAGAACCACTCCAGAACTACGAAGCAGTGATTAAAACCGTGGCTTTTCTAAACCAACCAGAAACTTTCGGGATCGGGGCCCGGCATATCACCATTTCCACTTGCGGAATCGTTCCCCAAATTCTTAAACTGGCGCAAGAACCTTATCAAATCAGGCTGGCGATTTCCTTAAACGCGGCCTCCGACGAGTTGAGAAACCAATTGATGCCGATTAATAAAAAATATCCATTAAAAGAGTTGGTCGGGGCTTTAAAAACTTTCCAGGAAGCCACCCACCGCCGGATCACCATTGAATACATTATGATCAAAGGGGTAAACGATTCAGCTCACGATGCCCAACAACTGGCCAAATTACTAAAAGGTATTCATTGTCTGGTTAACTTGATTCCCTTAAACCCAATAGCGGAATTTGCCTCAAGCCGAAGCCTGCCTGAAAAAATCGCGCGTTTCCAGGAAATCCTGGAAACTGTGGGGCAGAAAGCCGTCATCCGCAAGGAAATGGGCGGCAGAATTGCAGCCGCTTGCGGCCAGCTTCGCTACAAACATCTGGGAGGAGAAGAATAAACCATGCTGAGCCTGCACTTCCTGGGAGCCGCTAAAACCGTTACCGGTTCCAAATATCTGCTAAACATCGGGGGAAGCCGGGTAATGATCGACTGCGGTTTATTCCAAGGACTGAAAGAACTAAGAGAACGCAACTGGGACGAATTTCCCATTAATCCAGAAGAAATCGATTACCTGGTGCTTACCCATGCCCACATCGACCATTCCGGCTATATTCCCAAACTGGTAAAGCTGGGTTATAAAGGGCCGATAATCTGCACCCCGCCCACCGCCGACCTTTTAAAAGTGCTGCTCCCCGACGCCGCCCATTTGCAAGAAGAAGAATCCCGCTACGCCAACAAGGAAGGGTATTCCAAACATACCCCCGCCCTCCCGCTGTATACGGTGGAAGATGCGATGAATGCCTTGGAGCAAATCAAGGTTTTTCCCGAAGGAGAAATCTTTAAAATTTCCAATAAGGCTCAATTCCGCTACCATAAAGCCGGGCATATCCTGGGGGCGATGATGGTGGAATTTGAAATTAAAAAGGGCCAGGGCAACTATAAAATCGTCTTTAGCGGAGACCTGGGAAGAAAAGATTTTCCCCTCTTGCCCGACCCCGACCACATTAAAGATGTTGATTACCTGATCCTGGAATCCACTTACGGCGACCGGCTCCATCCCGAGCAGCCGGAGTTGGATATCCTAAAAAACGCCATTCACGAAATCGTGGAAAAAGAAAGCTGTCTCTTAATTCCGGCCTTTGCGGTGGAAAGAACCCAGGAAATTCTATACTTCTTAAAAATGCTGGCCCGGATTGGGGAAATCCCGGTGGTTCCGGTTTATCTGGATAGCCCCATGGCTACCCAAGTGACCCATATTTTTGAAGAATACATGGAAATTCTGGCCCCGGACATTCGCCAGCTCCTGGTGGGAGGAAAATTATTCGAAAGCCCCAATTTCCATTTTGCAGGCTCGGTTGAAGAGTCCAAAAATCTCAACGATATCAAAGGCCCGATCATTATTATCGCCGGAAATGGAATGGCCACCGGCGGCCGGATTACCCATCATTTGAAGCACCGCCTGCCCAACCCGGATAATATTGTCCTGCTGGTTGGCTATCAGGCGGTAGGCACCCGGGGAAGGCTGCTCCTGGAAGGAGCACAACTCCTGAAACTGCTGGGAGAATTTGTTCCGGTTAACGCGCAAGTTTATAATATGGAAGGGCTTTCCGCCCACGCCGATTATCTGGAAATTCTGGACTGGCTTTCCACCATAAAAACCAATCCCCTGGAAGTTTTCATCACTCACGGGGAGCCGGCCTCGGCTCAAGCGCTAGCGGAAAAAATCAAGGAGCAATACAACTTCAATACGTACGTTCCTGATTACCTGGAGTTGGTGGAACTTTAATTAAAACCGCTCGGTTTTCTGCCAACTGCGCTTGGTCTTGCGCAAATCCTGCCAGAATGCCGAAAGCACTACCAGCAGCCAGGCCTGACAATAAGTGAAATAAGAAAGCAAAACCAGGAAGAAATTGCCCGGCTTATCTTCTTCTTCAAAAGACAACGCCAGAAAGACTTCCAGAATAAACAGTAAATAACCCAAAGCCCAGACCTGGCTAAAGGGGCCCAGCAAAGTAATTTTCCAAATCCCGGTTAAACCCAAGAGAAAAACCAGGTCGGAAAAAAACACCGCTCCCAGAAAAATATAATACAGGGAAAGAGAATATAAAACTTCCAGAGCCAATACCTTAGACTTAAAGCGGGGAATTTCCCGCAAGAACTTGCCCAACACATAATTGTTGCCTCTTACCCAACGGGTTCTTTGCCGAAACCAAACCGCCAGAGACTGCGGCTCCTGCTCCCAGGTAGCGGAATAAGGAATGAATTTAATTCTTTTATCGGCCTGGTATATCCGGATGGAAAGCTCGGAATCTTCAGTCAGGGCGCTTTCATCCCAGCCCCCAAGTTGTTGGATCAAGTCTTTTCTCATCACGAAATTAGTCCCCGGGAGGGTGGAGATTTTCAACATTTTCCATCTCCCCGACTGCACGATCCACTGAAAAGCCACTCCTTCGATATTGATGAAACGAGTCAGCAGGTTGACATAGCGGTTGCGGCAGCGGAACATCCCTTCGGCGGCTCCCAGTTCCGGGTGCAAGGCTAAATTAGCTCCCAGATATTTTAATGCTGATTTTTCCGGCTGGTTGTCGGCGTCATAAATTGCAATCAATTCACCGGTGGCGTATTTTAAGCCGTAGTTTAAAGCCGCCGACTTACCCCGTCCCCCTTCTTCCTTGGGGACATTAATGATGCGCAAACGGGGCTCGGTTTGGCGGATTTCTTCTAAAATTTCCCCGGTTTTATCTTCAGAACAGTCATTCAAAACCATTAGTTCCATTTTCTCGATCGGGTATTCCATCCCCAAAATACTTAAAACCGTTCCCTTGATAACTTTTTCTTCATTATGAGCCGGCACTAAAATCGTCACGGAAGGAAGCTCCAGCTTACCATCCTCCAGTAATGTATCAATTTTACCTTTTTCCCGGCGGCTGTCGAAATAATGCAAAAAGCCCGCCAAGGTAAGGACAAATTGGTAAGCGATCATAAACCAGATAAAGGCTACCGAGAGTATAAACCCGGCGTCTATCAAGAACTCAAGCACGAGATTTCCCCTTTCTCAATAAGTACAGCAAAAACAGCAAACCGCAGGAAAAAATCCCGAAGGCTAGGAGCAGCCTGGATTCCATATAGGAAGCGGCTTCCATCTCAAAAATTATTTTGTTTTCTCCCTTGACCCGGGCCTGATGTTTACCCCCGGGCAGAAAAACTATCCATTCCTGGTTTCCGATCACCGCGGTTAATTTTTTCTTCTCATCATCAATCCAAAGACCGCGGGGTTCCTTGCTGACCGCCAGGTAGGCCGGAGAAGGAGAATCATAAGTTAAGTCCAAACCTCCGGTTTTTTCGTCCATCGCCAAGATATTGCAACTGGCCCAATTGGCTTGAAGCGGCTCCAGGGCATCGTCCTTGGGACTGGGCAAAATCACCCCGGCGATTTGTTCCAAAGCATTGGACAGATAAGGCAAATCATATTCAGGAATACTGTATTCAGCATAAAGCAACAACCGGTTTCCGCCCTTGGAGGCGTTTCGCACCAGTTCAAATAATTCGGTTCCGGTGGGAATTTTAGCGGCAAACGCGCCTTTTTCGTTGTAATGACAATCTACCACGTTGATATCTACCGCCAATTGCTGCGGAGTCAGCCCTAAATCATAATAAGCCTGCTTAAGCTGCCAATATCTTTCGGGCGGGTTGTTCCAGGCTTTTTCCGGGTCTTCCACCACCAGGGTGATGGGGAATTTTTTCACTAAACCTGCAATTCTGCGGGAGTCCACTCCCCAAAGTTCTTTTACTTCGGGATTTTTTATGCTGTCTAAGACCGTCAAGAGAACATCGAAATCCCCTCGCTCTTTCTTGTATTTAACCAGAAAACCGGTTAAGTCATTGTGCAACTGATAAATCAAATCTTGGCGGAATTGCATAAAATCCTGCCAGGCCTTGGGGTTGGCGCGGCAGTAATAAGAAGAATTGGGATCAAAAAGCGCAACCGGGTCATAACCATATTTTTGGCCGAACATTCTACGGGCGGTGGGGTGAAAAGGCGCAAATTTATCGGCCTTTTTTAAATTGTCCCCTTCAAAATAAACTTCGGCCAGATTTACTCCATCGAAATCATAGTTTTTTAGGGTCTTGGTGATCTGGGCCTTGACGGCCTTCAAGCATTTAGGATCTTCCAGGGCCAGAGGATAACGCCAAAAGGTTCGTACATCCTGGCCCAAGTAATTCTTTTCCCGAAATTCTGGATGTTTTTCCCAAAAATCCTGAGTTAAATAAGGCAATTCCAGCCAGAGATAAACTGCAATTCCCTGATGATGGCACACGCTGACCAGGCGCTTGTAATCAAAAGTATAAGAGGGGTAAAAATGCCAGCCCGCCACGTGAATGGCCCGGATTCCAGCCTTTCTCCAACGCTGGCCGAGAATTTCCAGGCTTATGTTTTGCCGGTAACCGGGATCAAAATAAGCTTCCCAGCGGGGAACCGCCTGGGGAGGCAAAAAATTATAATAATCCAGTAAAATGTTGGGGAGAGTGGGAAAACGGGAATAACCTTCTCCGCTCAGCGGATCAAACAATGGTGAAATAAAAAAACAGCCGCCTTCTTTTTCTTTTCTCAACAAGCCAAGCAAAAAGCCGTCCCGGCTTTGGTAAACGACTTTGTCCTCGGGAGAAAGAGCGATGCTTTCGGCCATGTCATTGAAATATAAATCAATTAAATTATAGTTGTCTTTTATCCCATCAATCCTAAGGTTGGCGGCTTTTCTAAAACCGAAAGCTTTGGATAAATCGCTGAAACCGTCCAGCAGCACGACTTTTCCACTTTTGCTGTATCTAACGATAGCTCGGATTTCCTGAGAGGTCAGCTCCCGGGCTGAAGCAAAAGGCACGATCAGCAAATTTTCATCTTTTAAATTTTTCAAAGAGCTGATTTTGTTGACGGTTATCCCCAAAGCTTCAAAAGTAGCGACGAAAGCCCGGCGGTCTTTTTCCTGCTCGGGATTTTTAAAATCCCGCCACAAAATGGCGGCTTTTACCGTTCGATGATTCTGATTCAGGGAAGGCGCGAATCTTTTCTTTAGACGGCCAAAATTTAGCTTAATAAAGCCCTCGGGTTTATTCTCCAATCCTTGAACCACATAAATCCAGCCGGGCTTGCCGTTAATCTTTCTTTTCAGGTTACCGGTAAATTTCTTGAGGCTTAGTTCTTCCCTTCTTACCCGGCCCTGCTCGTCTATGTAATACTCCCTTAAATACTTGTCTTTCACCGGCAGGTCGATGGTAGCCCGACCTGAAACCACGGCCATATCCTCAAAAGTCACCAGGTTGTTCATGAGCCTGGGGTTGATGAACTTGCAGCCCTTGGCTTTTACTCCATCAACCAACTCCTCCAACAAGGATAACTCCAGAAAGGGATGAAAGAAAAAGCCCGCTACCCCGTCGCGCATACAATTCATCAGCCCGGCGTCTTTGATGATCTGCTCAACTTCCAGCTTTTCCTGGGCGATATTTTCTTTTTCATTGGGAGCGATCAGGGGAATATACCCGAGATTTTCCGGCAAAATTTTCTGGCCGTAAATGTCTTTTTCAATGATAAAGGGAAACACTTGTCCCCAATCAAAATTGTTAAAAAATATCCGCTGTTCGCAAGCCGTCGAAAAATGACGGGCGATGGTTTCATAGTCAACGGTTGAGGCCGCGTAATGCGGAGTTTCCCAGACCAGAGGATACAATCCGCAGTTGAAGCACTCTTGAAGAGCTATTTTCAATTTGGCTTCCACGTAGGCGGGAGAATCTTCCCGGATGGGTTTGCTTTCCTGGGCGTTCCAAAATTCAAAGTCCGCGGTAGAAATTCCGTGATACTGATGAGTGGCGCCGTGCATAACGATGGTGCCCCCTTTGGAAACCGCATACTTCAACGCATCTACCAACCGGGGACGGCTGGAAAGAGGAATTTCCTCATCAACTTCAGGGTTAATATAAATCGAATCCAAGCTGATTAAAAACGGAATGTTGCGCTTGGCTAAGATATCGGCAATATCTTTGATTTTATCCGGGTCGGAGGTGGGGTTGACATCTTCAATCCGGAGCAAGGCCTGGTGATTTACCGGATGATCGATACCCAAAAAATCATGCAATAAATCGCTAAACGCCAGGTAACGATCCGATGGGGTGACATAGGAAAACGGCAAATCTCCCACATACCAGAAATCGCCATTTTTAGTAACATACGGAATTTTTTCGTTGTCTTTCAAGGCCCAGGCCATCACCTGACATCCGGCTTGGGCTTCCACCTGATTTAAGACCAGATTCCCCTTGGAGAGAGCGAAACTTTTATACTGAACTTCCTTCACTCCCTCAATTAACCCCAGAAATTTCAAGCCGGTTTTTTGCCCTCCTCCAATTGCCAGTAGTTGGTCAATGTGGTTACCCAGCCAGAAAAAGCGTCCCCGATAGTTCAAAATGTCGCTCAACAGGGTTTGCGGCAATTGATAGTGCTTTTCATATCCAACCAGGAAGGCGAATTGATAATTATCCAGTTCCCCGGCGTCATAGATCTCGGTGGGCATCAGGTAAAAAGGAATTTGAAAATGACCCAGCAGATTGGCGATTTGTATCGCTTCGGCCTTGCCGGTGGCCCGGCTGTCTCCCTCGTAAAGGATAACCGCCTTGGGAGTTTGAGCGCTGAGCTGGGAAAGCCCGCCGCCAAAAATTAAAATCAAAAAAACACAGAGGAGTAATTTATTATACTTCATTAATCTCAGAGTATAACTCCAAAAACCTTTAAATTCAAGCTGAATTTAAAGGTTTTTATACTGTCGCCATTTGGCCTGTTCTTTGTCCAGATCTTTAGCGGTAAAATCATAGCCCGGATTAACCCCGGTTAAATCAATCAGCACCGAATTAACCTGGGAGCGGACTTCAGGATCGGCTTCCCGTAAAAGGGGGAATATTTCGAAGATTCCCCCTTTAAACTTCAAAACCCGGCAAAGCTGAAGCACCTTGATTTGTACTTCCGGTGATTTATCAGCCAGGAATGCCTTTAACAAACCAGGACTCACCCCGGCAAATTTCCAATAATCCAGCAACGCCATGCGTACTTTTGCATCCTTGACCTGCAGGAGCCGCTTTAATTGTATGCTTGATAACCGCCCTCCCAATTCTGCCCAAGCCCCCAAGATCGACCCGGAATCCTCCGGTTGATTCCAAAACATTTGCAACATTTTTTTCTCCAACCCCAGAACTCTTGCCGCTTCCACAAGTTGGGGGTAAATAATTCGCTCGTCCAGCGAGGTTTTCTTTAAACCCGCCAAAATAAAATCGCCGGCTTGCCTTAATTGGGTCGTCTTGATCAATTCCACAGCGTAGCTAAAAGTTTCTTCATCCATCCGATGCTGGTTGGCAGTTAAATATGCGACAACCCCGGTCTTAATTTCGCAAGGCAGAGGATGGTTGACCCCGATCCCGGCCAGAATCCTCAAAACCGCACTTTCTCGCAAAGGATTAGCAGTTTTTAAGCCCTCCAGCAAAGCTTTTAGTATCTGCGAATCATCCCGCGTCAGCCATTTTTCCGCGAGACTGGAAGGATAAAGTCCCAGCCGCCAGACCAGGGTTCTGGGCTGGTGAAAAAGCCAGGTTAGCAAAACCGCTCCCAGCAAAGCCAGGAGCGTGATGATTTTCTGTCCCCGGTAAAGCCTGTGAAATTTCGGGTCGATTTTTTCTTTACCCGGGCGAAAAAATAACCATATAAAACTTGCGACATAAAACGAACCGGCTAATCCCAGACCAAGCAGGCAAATTCTAGGCTGAGAGTTAAAAAACCAGGGAGAGCCCAGCAGTAATACGCAATTTATCCCTCCAAACCACCGGCCCCGGGGCCAGCCGTAAAACAGCCATAACCCCGCCCAAATCAGGCCTAAAAACCACCAGAACGGCAAAAACGGCAGCCAATCCAAGATAAAGAACAGCCAAGGGGTAAACATCTCTAGGCAGCCAGATAAATCCGATCAAAAGGAGAAACGATGACTTTAAAACGCAAACTTTTCTTCTCTTTAGCGCCTAGTTCTAATTTCCAGTTAAACAGCAGCACCGAATTCTGGTAATTTTTTTCAAACCCCGACTCCGACTGGGAAATCGTTTCCAGGGGAAAGCGCCATAAGTCGCCAGGATTATCGAGTTCAAAACTGAATTTCACTTTTCTCACCCCGTCCATCATGGTAAGGCGGGTAATTTCTTTTTCACTCCCCCACCCGGCTAAATGGGGATCTTTAATTTTCCGGTCGTCGATCAGATAATATGAGCCGTCATCATGACCCGACAAAAACCCCAGGTTCCATTCTACCCCGAACCAGAACGGAAGCCTGGCTTCCCCGGGATTTTCCAGCCGGTATTCCACTAGAAATTCTTGTTGATTGCGGCCCAAAAGAATATTTTTCTCTAAATTAATGGGGAGGAAATAATCTCCCACCCAGACATGGCCTTCACGGCTCATTTTCAATTTCTGAGTGTCTAATGATTTATTCAATTCATAACGGTAGGGCTGCTGGATAAAATCTCCCTGTTCCCCGTAGTCTCCGAAAGCAAACCCCTCCAGGGTGGTGTCCGGGTGCAGGAAATGATCCAGCAGTGAAACCCTCCGGTACCAGTCATACTGTAAATATTTTTCCAGCCCCCCCTGCTTCATCCGGCTCATGTCATGAATGCTGACCTTATCGGAAGTCTGCTCTTCAGGTTTGTCAGCCAATTCCCGGATCTTTTCATGATAAATTTCTTCCCGGCGGCTCATGGTATCCAGGAAATTAATCGCCAGGGGCTTATAATCCAATTCAAAGAGCTGCCCCCCCAGGTGGGGAGAAATCCCCAGCAGCATAGATTCAGAGTTGAGCAAAACTTCAGGCCGGCCGTCGCAGTCGAAATCAAAAACCTCCGAGTTGACGAAAGGCTGATAATGATGGGTCAGGCTTTCGGCCATTTGCTGGGCCTTGATTAAATGTTCGTATACCGAGCTTCTTAAATGAGAAAGATAGAGCCCGCCGAATACTCCATGCCAGTATGCACAATTGCATTGTCCTCTCCAGAGCTCTTTTTGGATTTCGGCTTTTTCTTGCTGGTCTTTGAGCTCGGCTATTTTATTGCTGACATAGAGCGCTTTTTTTTGCATATTATTGCTTTCAGGATATTTAACCAGAAAATTACGCCAGAAGCCTCCCCGCAGGAAGGGTTCATAATATTCCCATTTCCCGTCGTTCTTTACTTCCTTTATGATATTCTGAAAATTCTTGCCCGCAGGAGTGGGTAAAGCCCATTCGGTCATCTCGAAATATGACGCTACCGGCAAGTATATACGGCCCACCGGGGGATATTTATCCAAATATTCCGAGAAATTGATCATTTTAATCCAGTCGGAATTTTCCTCCAATAACTTAAAAAACCGCTCCAGCCACTTTTCCAGATAAGCGGTCTGATAAGTTCCGGGCCAGACCCCGAATTTTTCCCCGTCGTCGGCGAACACCGCCAGGCGTTCTCCTCCAGTAGTCGCCTTGGTCCGGAGAAACTCTATGGTGTCTTCGGGCGGGGCAAAGGGAATCAAATGCCGCAGACGGTAGCGAATGGGGAAAACCGCCAGGCTGTGCCCTTCATCCTCGGTCATATAATAACCGTATAAGCCGTCATGAGGAACTCCGGCATAATGGAAATGCGATTCATCCAAAACCGTGTATTGCATCCCGGATTTAGCCATCGACGAAGCCAGTTGAGGCTCCCAGACTCGTTCAGCGGTCCACATTCCCCGGGGAACCACCCCCAGACAATCTTTAACTTCTTGAGACAAGGCTTTGATCTGTCCGACTCGATCCCGCTCGGGAATATTGGGCAGAATCGGCTCGTAATATCCACCGCCCATGATTTCCAACTGTCCTCTATCCAACAGAGTTTTTAATTTATCAAAAAAATCCGAGTGGGTTTCCTGAATATAATCCCACAAAGGGCCGCTGTAATGAATGGAAGTTTTAACCTTGGGATGAGCCAACAACAGCTCGATAAACAGGAGATAAGCATCCTGAAAGGCGCTTTCAAAAATATGGGCAAAATTTCCCACCGGCTGGTGATTATGAATGCCAAAACTAAAATAAATGCTTTTACCCACAACAACCTCCCCTGTTACGAATGGGTCGAAAAAAATTATCTTCGGACTTTTTCTTTAAAAACCGTTAGATTTAAACTGCCCATGGAGAAAGGCTGTTGCACTTCGCCCTCTACCGTAATCTTAGCTCCTGCACCGGGGGTGGGGAGTGAAGTAAATACAGTAATTTTTCCGGTTTCATCCTGCAGGTCAAATGCCCCCTGCCCGAACAAGGAAAGATTGTTAAGCACTTCGCCATGAATTCTAATGGTTTTGCCGCTGTATGGCCTGGGGTTTTCCCGTAATTTCGCGATGGGTACCGGCATAAAGTAAAAATAGTAAACCCCGGCCCCAAGTCCTGCCAAAATCAACAACCACAGAACTATTTTGCCAAATTTTCTCATCATAAGTGGGTATTCGGGGAATAAAAATTGATTTCCTGCCGAAACAATCGCTTAAAGATAGCGGTTAAACTTACTTCTCAGAATGAATAAGTCTCCCAAACTTTTGTGCAAAACCGCCATTTTGGCTTTATGGGGCTTTATCCACTGGGAAAAAGGCTGCTTAAAATTATCCGCTCCCTCTTCCCGGCAATAGCGGTAAAAAGCCGCGCTGTAAAGATAAGTGCCTAAAAACCCCCGAGCGTTACCCGGGAAGTGCTTGGCCGCCATCCCGATTACATGACGAAAATTACACCGGTCTTTACCCTGCAGGTCAATGATGTCCATAAAATCCCGGCCTTCCCTGCCGCCGTTTAAAATCAAATAATTAACTGCCAGGTCCACGGCTTTGCCGGTAGTCAGCAAGGTTTTCAGTTTGCCGAAATTACCCCGGCCGTCTGCTTTAAACATTTCCCTTAAACCAGGAACTGAAATAAAAGGTTTGTCCGGTTTTTCCCGCCCGCTCTTCATCATGCTGAATACCAGCATGGCGGTAGTGGTTCGGCCCTTTCCCGCCTGACAATTAACCACATAAGTGGTATCCGGGTCGGGATTTTTAAAGTTATTTACCCACACATCGTAATCTTCGTCCTGGGGACGCTGGTTGTCGTCAATGGGCACTCTTTGGAACTCCAAGTTGGGATATTCTTTTTGCAATTCCCGGTAAACCTGGGTTAAAGTTTTAATTTCTTGCGGTTTTACTGATCCAGCGGGGAGCTCTCGTTGAATGGTTTTGCCATTCTTATCCTGGTCCCAAATTTCAATGGGACCACCCTTTTTGAGCATTTCCTGCAATTCTGTCTTAAGCTTATCTTCCAGCATTTCCACTTCCCGGACAGTGAGATCGGCCGGGTATTTAAGATTTTCTCTGATATTTTCCCGTCTTTTCAAGGCATATGGTTCATCCTTGATAAAGACTACCGGTTCCGAGCGCAGGTTCTGCCAGAAAACCTTACGGCCGTTTAGCGCGCAGTCTTCTACTAATTCCCGAGTCCCGGAGATGGTGGGTTGTGCGCAGCCTCTTATGCCATCAATCTCCCGGTCGTTGGGACGCTCTCCGGTGATATTAGCGAAGTGGTCAGGTCTCAGACAGTTGGTATTATTAAATAACGGTTTGGTGAAAAAATCCCGGCGATGCGGAACGATGTTGGATTTTCTCTTGCGAAAAATACCTGAGCTCTTGGAATTCAAGGCTAAACCATCAGGAATATTGTCTTCAGCCGGTCCCGTCGGAGAAGCTTTCTCGTTTGAGCTCCGGAAAACCGCCGTTTTCAACCAGGTTCCTGCAGATTTAATTTCACTAAACCCATTGATACCATTTAAGTTCGACATTTTTAACTCCAATATGGTTAATTTTTTCTGGTTTTAGAGGTACGAGAGAGCAAAAGTTTGACAGCTCTTTGGGCATCCACCAAGCCTGCACCTTGATCATTGTGGGAATAATCACCCGGAATTTCCCGGGCGCTTTCCATTAAAAGCTGCTTTAATTCACCGGGAGACAATGCCGACTCTGCTTCCAGCAAGAGAGCTGCAATTCCGGTGACTTCCGGGGCTGAAAAAGATGTCCCCGGAGCTCCTACCATACCGGTTTCGGGATGATGTAAATTCAGGCTGGATTTAACCAATCTTTCTATCTCGGCCTTGGGGCGGGTCATGATATCTTTGGGCAGTTCCAGGGATTTAATCAGCCCGGGCTTTTCGTTCAGTAACTCCAGCACCTGATCCTGGGAAAGCGGGCGGATTTTCTCCTGGGCCCTGGCCTCGACGGCCATTTCCGAACCGGGCGGGGTATAGGAAACGATATCTTCTCCCGGAGCCAGCAAATCGGGCCTGATCTTCCCCAAGTAATTAGGCCCACGGCTGGAGAAATCGCTAATCGTATTGGGATCCAGCACCGACCCCACGGCAATGACGTCCTGTTCTTCGGCTGGTACCATAATCGATCCGGGTTTTGGGCCAGAATTTCCGGCCGCGCAAACCACCGTGATGCCGGCTTTAACGGCTTTATCTACTGCGGCATTCAAAGGGCTGGGGATGAACAGCGAGGTAGAAGGCTCTCCCAATGATAGATTCATCAATTTGATTCCATATTCGTCCTTATGGGAAATGGCCCATTGAATCCCCTTCATGATGTCGGAAGTCAAGGCGATTCCGTCGCGGTTGGTGACCCGGATTCCAATAATTTCAGCATCGGGAGCCATTTTCAGAATATCGCTGCTCACATGAGTGCCATGCCCGGAAGGATCGATCGGGGTTTTAGAATCATCCAAATAGTCCAACCAGCCTTTTAAAGACACAGTAGGATTCTCAATGCCCGAATCGATTACCGCTACGGTTACTCCCTTGCCGGTAAGCCCGTATTTCTCCCGGACTTTATCTACCCCGGTCATTTGCACAGGATCCACCGGCCTTAAACCCCAGGGATTGGGATCCAGCATCGGAATGCGGGAAGGTTCAGACGTAGTGCGCTCGGGAAATTTAGGAACTACTTTGCGCGGGATATCATCGAAGACTGCGAACCCCAGCTTTTTCAAGCGTTGGGCATTCTGCTGGGAAATTCTACCCAGCTTCAGCCCCAGATCGGCGAATTCATCCTCTTTTAGAAAACCAACCTTAGCTAGTAATTGATCGGCAGTAATCGGCAGCATGATTTCCGGAGATTCAATAATCACCGGCGATTTCCGGTCTTGAGAGCGTAAGGTCTTGCCGGACTTGATCCGGCTATTCGGATTTAAAACAGAAATAACTTGGTTAGGCATATTTTTCTCCTTGATCATACTAATTATACCTTAATTACCGTAGCAAAAACCTTGGATTTTGTTAAATTTTTGTTAACAAAACCCCGGATGCGGTTAATTTATCAGGGAAAACAGGTTGGCCTGATTTTAAACTAACTTTTTTTGATAAAAAAAGTTAACAATATTTTAATATTCTAGTTTTTTACACTATGTTATAATAATAACAAGTTTCCGAATAAAGGAGAGACCATGACCGGAACCATACGGGGAAGCAAAATCACACCTCCGCTGCCACAACGGCAGGCTCCCAAGCACACCGTAAATCATTTGGCCTTAACCGGAGTGGACAAGGTTAAAGCCCAATTCAATCTCAATGGAAAAGGCGTAACCGTGGCGGTGCTGGACTCGGGTTTTAAATACCCTGGAGTAAAGCCCGAAATCTGGAAAGATCTGGGCGACGGCTCACCCGATCCGGCGGATTTTCACGACCACGGAACTCATGTAATCGGGGAAATCAAGGAAATCGCGCCCAAGGCCCAAATTGCCGCTATCCGGGTAATTAAAGACGGAAAAGTGGATCTATCCGCCATCTTGAAAGGAATTAACTGGGCGATTAAAAACCAAGAAAAATATAACATAAAAGTGATGAATCTCTCCTTAAGCGGCCCGGCGGAGCTGATTCCTTACGGTTCGGGAGAGCTTAAGGAAAACTTAACCGGCTTGATTCACCCGCCATATTTTTACCGGGCCGATCAGCCGATCCGCAACGCCGTCAACCAGGCGCTGGAGGCCGGAATCACGGTAGTCAACGCGGCCGGAAAAGAAGGCCCCAAACATTATACCGTAAACTCTCCCGGCGATTTACCCGGGGTAATCTCCGTGGGAGCTGCCCGGGATAAAAACAGAATGAATCCCTTATCCAGCCGCGGCCCGTCGATTGAGGGACTGAATAAGCCCGACCTGGCAGCCCCGGGCTATGAAATTCATGCCTGGAAAGCCTCCTCGGAGGAGCCGGAATGGGGGATTTATACCGGAGCCACCAACGCTACCGCCCAGGTCAGCGGAATCGCCGCCCTGATGCTGGAAGCCGACCCCCAATTAACCCCGCAAGAGCTGGGCAACATTTTAAGAGAAACCGCCGACCCCATGCCCCGGGCCCACCCATCAGCCCAGGGAGCTGGGATGGTGAATGCCGCGGCGGCGATAGAAAAACTCAAGCAAAAGAATAAACACTGAACTTCCACAAGGAGGCTGAAAGATGAACGAAAAAATCGGGGATAACAAGCTGGGCGCCCAGCCTTTATATCCGATTTCTCGTTTCAAACCATCCGCCAAACCCGGGCCGGAAGTTAAAACTCCCCAGCCCACCCAAGATTCGCTCGCTCTTACAGGGACATCATTGAAACAACCTTTTCCTCCCAAGATTCCACCGGTTAAAACCGAAAACTCCCCCAACGCTCAACCGGTAAGCAAGCCTTGGGAAATGAAGGAAGTTGATCCCCTGGCCTTAACCCGGGTGGATGAAGTTAGAAAAGACTACGGATTCACCGGAAAAGGCATAACCGTGGCGGTTATCGATTCCGGATTTAACCACCCTCAAACCGAGCTGGCAGCCTGGAAAGATATAGCCGCCAACGCTCCCCAACCAATCGATGAATTCGGTCACGGCACCCATGACGCGGGAGCGGTGAATCTAGTCGCTCCCGGAGCTAAAATTGCCGCCGTTAAAGTGGGAGACAGCCAGGGTAAAGCTAAAGATTCCGATGTGATTAAGGGCATTCAATGGGCGGTGGAAAACCGACAGAAATACAACATAAAGGTTTTAAATATTTCTTTACAACTTGATCACCGTCCCGACCTGAAGAAGAACCCGGTAGATCTGGCAGTGGAAGCTGCGGTTAAGGCCGGCATCACGGTGGTGGCAGCCGCCGGAAACCGGGGGCCCAACCCCGAAACCATCACGGTTCCGGGAGAAAATCCCCAGGTAATCACCGTAGGTTCGCTTTTGGATAAAAACACCATCAGTAATTTTTCCAGCCGGGGCCCGGCGGTTACCGGCTTTGTGCCTCCCGATGCTTCCAATCCTTATCCCCGGCAGTTGGTCGGCAAAGATCCCAAACCTGATGTGCTGGCGCCCGGAGAGTATATCGCTTCCTGGATGGCCCCGGATTCAAAGATGGCTCAGGATGCCCAGGACGCCGAGAAAATTCGAGCCCTGAACGGGAAACAATTGAAGGAATATTTCGAAAAAAATCCCAAAAAATTAAGCAAATATAAAGTTTCAAAATGCATTTTGAATTTCAGCGATGAAAAGCGGGAGAACCGGGTTAAGAGCAAACTGCTCCGGCTCTTCATTCCGCAAGAAGGGTGGCTGGCTACGGATGGGACATCTATCTCCGCCCCCCTGGTAGCCGGGATTGCGGCCTTGCTGCTGGAAGCCAAGCCCAATTTATCCCCGGAAGAAATCAAGGAACTCTTAATCAGCACCGCCCAAGATCTAACCATTACCAACGATATCTATGCCAAAGGCCATGGCCTGGTGGATGCAAAAGCTGCAGTTGACAAACTACTCAAAAAACGGAGGCCTTAAATGACTAAAATTCTCAGCTCAAATCAAGTAAACATTTCAGCGGTCAAAAGGCCCGAACCGCCCAAAAATACGACATCGCAACCTGAAGAACAAAACCAGATTCAAACAGACCTGGTGCAAATCCTCAAAGAAAAGAGAGCCCGCTATGCCGGACATCACGCTCCCATAAAACCAGAACCCGCTCCCTTGCCGGCCCGGGAGAAGCCGGTATCCGTTCCGGTGATGAAAGATGTAAAACCTCTCAATTTGATGGGGGTTGACGAAGTCCGCAAAGCCTATGGTTTAACCGGCAAAAATATAGGAGTGGCGGTGATTGATTCGGGCTTTAATTATCCCCAGGAAGAACTGGCCGGTTGGCAGGATTTTTTATTAGATAATTCCCCCCGGCCGGTTGATCCGCTGGGACACGGTACCATAGTGGCAGGCGATGTAAAAGAAGTAGCGCCCCGGGCCAAATTAATCGGCCTGAGAGTTTCCGATGAAAACGGCACACCCATTCCAAGCGCTTTAATCAAAGCCATGCAATGGGTTCTGGAAAATAAAGAACAGTATAATATCAAAGTGATCAATCTCTCCCTGGGAATTATCAAAGATCCTTTAAATTCCGATTCTTTAATCGAAAAATCCGCAGAAAAACTGGTTGATGCCGGAATTCTGGTGGTATGTTCAGCCGGTAATGAAGGGCCTTTACCTTCCAGCATCCGCACAGTTCCCAACGATAACCCCAAGGTGCTGACGGTCGGGGGGGCGGAAGATCAAACCACCCTTTGCGAGACCACCAGCCGGGGACCGGTGGTAAACGGAGGCCGCAAGCCCGACCTGGTGGCCCCCGGCTCCTTCATCAAATCCTGGGCCGCCCCTGACTCCGTAATGCTAAAGGATGCTCTCCAGGGAGAAAAAGTTCGGGCCATGGGTCGTGAGGAAATCGTGAAGTTTATAAAAAATCCGGAAGAAATGGTTAAGCTGGGATTTACACACGATTTTCGCTCTCTGCCGGAAGATGAACAAATTCTCCGGGTTAAAAACGCCGTTCCGAAATTATTCCTGACTCCGCAAGGCCGGATAGTCCCCTTTGAAGGCACTTCTTTTTCCTCGCCCCTGGTGGCCGGAGTAGCGGCGCTACTGATGGAAGCCAAACCCGACTTAACACCCAAAGAAATCATGGAGTTGCTGACCCATACCGCAAAAAAAATGCCGGGATACGGCGAAAACGACCGGGGAGCGGGCTTCATCGATGCCAAGGCGGCGGTGGATGAATTGATAAAAACCCGAAAAAACTCTTCCCAGGCGAAGCAAAGTTAACAAAATTTTAATATTTTCCCATTCCCGGCTGTGTTATAATTTTCTTAGCTTGATAAAGGATATAATAAATGTTTGAAGCGATTGACCCGCGAAAAGTTAACCCCGGTTTTACTTCCCGGCCTTCGATAAAATCTTTAAAGGCTAAGGAAGAAAAAACCGCTGCCGATTTTAATAAAGAACTTTTCACTAAAAGCTGCAAGAACTCAAACCATCACATCCCCAAGAAAATTAAAATCGGTTCCAAAATCCCCTTATCCCGGGCCGCTGAAGCCAAGCCGGAAAAAAAAATAGTTAACCCGGCGCAAATTTTAAAAGTCGACATCGTGCGGGAGAAATACGGTTTCACCGGCCGGGGAGTCAGCGTGGCGGTGCTGGATTCCGGGATAAACCACCCGGAGAAACCTCTAAAAGCCTGGCAGGATATGGTGGACGACACCCCGGCCTGGCGGGGATTACTGGACGAGAGTTCAATTCCCATCGACCCCTGGGGGCACGGCACCCATGTAGCCGGAAATGTCAACCAAATGGCTCCCGAAGCCGACATGGTAGGGATCCGGGTGATGGACAAAACCGGGGCTACTAATCACTCCAGGATTGTCAAAGGCATTCAATGGGCGATTGAAAACAAGGATAAATATAATATCAAAATAATCAATATTTCCCTGGGCGACTTACCCAATCCCTACGGAATCCCCGGGCCGGTGGAAGGCGCGGCTTATGACGCGGTGAAAGCCGGAATCGTGGTGGTATCCTCGGCTGGCAACGAGGGGCCTACGCCCGGTTCAATTTCCCTCCCCGCCAATAAGGAAGAAGTAATTGCCGTCGGCTCGACGCTGGACTCCGAACACCTGGCTCCGTCTTCCAGCCGGGGGCCGGCTAACGGCTGGCTGGCAAAACCTGATGTCCTGGCGCCCGGCGACCTCATTAAATCCTGGGCTTCTCCCGACTCTGAAATGGTAAAAATCGCGGTGGAAAGCGCTAAAATCAGGGCTTTGAGCGGAAAAGAGCTGGGGCGGCGCATCGCTAAAAAACCGGACTTAATTGCAACCTTGGGGCTCCCTAAAAACTTTGCCGAGCTTTCCAGTCGGGAAAAAGAAGCTGTGGTAAAGAAAACCTTGCCGCAAATTTATCTCACCCCTGATCAAGGCCTGATCATGAGCGGAACCTCTTTTGCGGCTCCTGAAGTAGCAGGGGTAATCGCCCTGATGTTCGAGGCCAATGATGACCTGAGCCCCAAGCAGGTACAGCAGATCATAAGAGAAACCTCTCGGCCGCTCAACGATCCCAGCCTGGGCCCCAACGACCAGGGCAAAGGGCTGGTGGACGCTTTGGCAGCCGTGGAAGCGGCTCTGGAATTAAAAAAATCTAAAGGAGCTTAAAATGCCTGAAGCCATCGGAAAAATCGGCAACTATTACAGCGTAGGGGATTTAAAAGATTTCGTTGATATTCTGGAGGGGAAAAAAGCCGCCCCTTTATTAAAACCAGCCCCCGCAGCAAAATTAATGCCGGTGATCATAAAAGCGCCGGAAAACCAAAAATCCGACAGCTTTCAAAAAACCGTGGCCGGTTTAAAAAATTTCGGGCTTAAAAACCATCAAAGCTTTGCTTCCCTGGAAACGGTGGCAGGCGAACTTTCTCCTCAGAAAGCCCGTGAATTACAAAAAGCCGGTTTCCAGGTTTTTGAAGATAAAATGCTGGAAATTCTCCCCGCAATCCCCGGAGGAAGAGCAAGCGAGCAACCGGTTTTAACCGCAACTTCAGCCAAACCCTGGGATAGAGTGAAAGTTGACCCGGTCAAAATGCTGAAACTGGATCAGGCGAGAGAAATCTACGGGCTAACCGGCAAGGGAAGAACCGTGGCAGTGATAGATTCCGGCTTTAACCACCAGGGATATGAATTAAAAGCCTGGAAAGACTGCACTTCCGATAAATCGGAAACTCCCATCGACCCCTGCGGTCACGGCACCCATGTGACCAGCGATGTGTTAAAAATGGCTCCCGAGGCTGAGATCATCGGCATTCGCGTCATGAACGAGCAGGGGATGGGGATGAACTCATGGATTATTAACGGGTTACAATGGGCAATCCAGAACAAGGAAAAATACGGAATTGACGTAATCAACCTGTCTTTCGGCTCCAGACCCAACCCCATACACAATGTAAACGTCATCAATGATGCGGTGCGCAAAACCGTGGAAGCCGGATTAACCGTAGTGATTTCGGCCGGCAACCTGGGCCCCAAGAGCACCACGGTAGGGCCGCCCGGGGAACTGATTCCGGTAATCACCGTGGGCTCGGCCAGGGACGAAAAGACGGTAAGCGATTTTTCCAGCCGGGGGCCGACTATGCACGACGACGCTCCCAAACCTGATATAACTGCGCCGGGGCAATATATCGTTTCCTGGATGCCTGCGGATTCCACTCTGGGCAGATCGGCCCAGGAAGCCGACCGCATCCGGGCCATGAGCCGGGAAGAAGTCCGCCGGCTGGTGGAAGATAACCCCCGTTTAATTGAAAGAATGAAACTGCCCCGCGATATTCTGACCCGGGAAGATAATGAAGTAGAGTCGATCGTTAAAAACCACGCTCCCAAACTTTATGTTACTCCGGACGGCCGGGTGGCGGCTGACGGCACTTCTTTTTCCTCGCCGGAAGTAGCGGGAATTTCCGCTCTGTTGAAACAAGCTAATCCAAGCCTGACCCACCAGGAGATCAAGACCATCCTGATGGATACCGCCGAAGATATGGGAGAAAAATATTCCCGGCTGGATCAGGGTAAAGGCTTCGTCAACGTCAAAAAAGCCTTGGATGAAGCCGAGCAGAGACGCCGGGCCGAAGAAAAAATCCCGGCTTATCTTAGTGTCTGATTATAATGTTAAGCCTTTTTCAAAGCCTCTTTATGAGGCTTTTGTTTTCCCAAATAAACAAAGAAAGAAGATAACAGCATGTTCGATCCTCGACTGACGGAAGTGGCAAAAATTCTGGTTGATTATTCCGCTAAAGTACAAAAAGGAGACAAAGTTTACCTGCACTCCAGTTACCTGGCTCTCCCCTTGGCCCAGGAAGTCTACCGCCGGGTTATCCGGCTCGGGGCTTTCCCCCGGGTGCAGCTTAGCGCCCCGGAATTTGAATACATCTTAGCCAAGGAAGGTTCCGACGAGCAGCTCCAGTATGTGCCGGAGAGCTTGATGCAAGCCTTTCAGGAATGTCAGGTCTATATCGGTCTGGGGGCCAGTTTGAACGGCCGGATGATGAGCAACGTGGATTTTCATAAAGTCGGGCTGAGAGATAAAGCCCTGCTGCCGATTCTTAATTACCGGGTCAACCGGATGAGATGGGTGATCGCTCGCTATCCAACCCCCACTATGGCGCATGATGCTTTCATGGCCGACGATGAGTTCGCCGATTTTTATTTCGATGCCATGATCCAGGACTGGGAGAAACAAAACGAGATTCAGGATAAAATCAAGGCCCGGCTGGAAAAAGCCGATAAAGTGCAAATCCTCGGCCACAATACCGACCTGACTTTTTCCATCAAGAACCGCCCGGCCACCAAGTGCGTGGGCCAGTACAACATGCCCGACGGAGAGATTTTCTGCGCCCCCTGGGAAAATTCCACCGAAGGCTATATTGAATTCACCTACCCGGCCCTGGAAAACGGTGCGGAATTTCCGGGGGTTTACCTGGAATTTTCCCAAGGCAGAGTAGTTAAGGCCGTGACTACCGGCAACCAGCAGCAATTCGATCAATTGCTTGCCACTGATGAAGGGGCAAAAGTCTTTGGAGAGTTCGGGATCGGCACCAATTATCAAATCAACAAATTCACCCGCAACACCTTGTTCGACGAAAAAATCGGGGGCACCATCCACCTGGCTTTGGGCAATGCTTATGAAGAAAGCCTGGGAACCAACAGTTCGGCCATCCACGTGGATATTGTAAAAGATTTAAGGGATAACGGTAAAATCCTGTTGGATGGAGTAGCCCTGCAGGAAAACGGGGTGTTTAAATTTTAACCAGACATCTTGAACTGAACGGGGGAGTCAAATCTCCCGGATAGACGGCTTGGTGGGAGCCGCCGCTTAAGGTTGTCACCAGCTTTCCCTGCTGAACCAGGGTCTTTCGGCCCGGAAAAAAACTGATAGTGATTTCTACCCCGCCCTTCCACTCCTGGTTGTCACTTTTCCGGCCGAAGGTTACGTTCATCCGGTCCTCCCCTCGGTTGGGAAAAAATCCGGTGAGATTTTCAGCCAAAGCTTCGCCACAAACCTGATCGTTCTGATCCTGAACCAAGCGGTATAAGCGGAATTTTCCCTGCTCATAAGATAACAACTGGTAAATAATTTTTTCTTTCTTCTCTGAGGTTGATAAAATAATCCGGCCATCTTCCAATTTCCAACGATTATTGCGCAGACAATCCTTGCGCATGATTGCCATAGCCGGCTCCAGTTGACGATCAAAATCATCCTGAAGCAGCTTTAAACCGGCCTGCTCCTTTTGCTGGTAATTCCGCCAGGCCTTATTCACGAAGAAATAAGTGGAAATCAGAATAACCACCAGGAGCGACAAAGAAACTCCCAATTCAAAACGGCTTAATTTATCCTGAGGTTTTTCCACAGTCTTATTTTGGCCTTTACTTAATTTTCTTATAATCCCAATTCGCCCGAGATCCCCTGCATAGCTTCCAGACCTAAACCGATAAACTCCTCCAGGGGGATATTCAACTTTTCGCAGGCCTGGATTTGCTCGCGGTTAACCCCCATGGCAAAACGTTTTTCTTTCATGCGCCGGACCACGAATTCCACATCAACGTTGGCCAGCTTGCGGTCTTTGGCTACCAGGGCGCAAGCCACGATTATTCCGGTCAAAGGGTCGGCGGCATATAACGCCTGATCCAACCGGCTCCGACATTCCACTCTTCTGCAATGAGCCAGTACTGCATAAATCAAGTCTTCCTGACAGTTTTCGGCTTTTAATACTTCCTGGGTCAGCAAACCGTGCTTTTGCGGGTTCTCACTAGTTTCTTCCACATCCAGGTCATGAATCAAGCCTGCCAACCCCCAAAATTCTTCATCTTCCTTGAAACGTCTGGCCAAAACTTTCATTAAAGCTTCCACCGCCAGCATATGCTTGACCAAATTTTTATTTTTAACCCTTTGGCTGATCAGTTCTAGGGCTCTTTTGCGTTCCATTCTGAACCTCCTCAATTCGTTCCCCCAGGCTATAATTAATCATGGAATTTTGAGCAAAATCCTTGTTGGGGATAATGATCATCGAGCCGTCATCGGCTTTTAAGTAAGTAGCCCTCCAGCCGATATTGATCACCCGGCCTTCGTTTTCCCCGCTTTTAACCCGGTCTCCCAATTGAAATCTTTTTTCAAGTACGATGTAAATCCCGCTGATAAAATTAATCAAAGTGTCCTGGATAGCCAAGGCAGTAGCCAGACCGCCTACCCCGAAAAAGCCCAATAATGGAGAGATCTTGGCTCCTAAGCCTTCCAGCAGGGTCAGTATCCCGATAACCACGATGATAATTTGAATCAAGCGGTAAGTAAAATAAAAGGGTTTTTGAATCTCCGGGCGATAGAGTTCTAAATACCGATAGCCTTTTCCGGTCATGGCCAGCCCGAACCAGACAAACACGACCACGAACAAGAAATATAAAACTTTAAAAAGATACACCTGGTGGGAAACCGGCAGGTTCAGGTTGTTGATTTCCAACATACAGGCGATTAAAACCGCCAGTCCCAGCAAAAACCAGACAATTTCTTTCATAAAATAACGCATGGTGATTTTTTCTCTTTTTCGGCAGGTTTTCCTTTAAAAGACAAAGCCCCGGTTCGGGGCTTTGTCTTGGTTGAAATTTACTCTGATTAATTGCCGGCGAATTTGCCTTCAAGCTTGAACAATTTTTCCAGCACTTGAGAACTGACTTCCAGCTTCCTTTGCCGGGGTTTTATCCACAGGGAAAAACTCGTTTGATAATTTCGTGGAGCCTCTTCCTTACAGTACTGGAAAAAAGCCGCCAGGTAGAGATAACGGTCCAAAAAGTCTTTGGTTCGTTTGGGATTATTCCTGGCCCCCCAGCTCACTTCTCTCAGCATATGGCAGCCTGCCTTACCCTGATTGTCGATGATGGCTTGAAAATCTTTTTCATCTTGCTTGACGATAAACTGGTTGACGGTGAATTCCGCTAATTTTCCCGCACTCAGCATAGTTTTCAAGGCTCCGAAATTACCCTTGCCCTCTTCCTTGATTTCCTGACGCAGAGCGGGTACCCGGGTAAAATCGGCATCGGGATCTTGCTCCACCGTCCGCATGATGTCAAACACGGTCATCGCAGTGGTAGTTCGCCCCCACCCTCCCATACAATTGGTGACATAGGAAGTTTCAGGACTGCGATCTTTAAACCTATCGACTAAAGCGTCGAAATCTTTATCGTCGGGGCGCTTGCGATCATTAATCGCGATTCTTTTAAAGTCCAGCATGGGGTATTTTTTGCCCAACTCCTGGTATACCTCGCTCATGGTTTTGATTTCTCCGGCAGGCAGCTCGGTCAGGCAATAGCCTCCGGCAGCCTGGGGGAAACAAAAATCCAGTTTTTCACCCTTTTTTAATTTATTCAGCACTTCTTTTTTTAGTCTGGCTTCCATCTCCGCAATTTGCTTGGGAGTCATTTCGGGATATTCAAAATTATTTTCAGTGCTGTTTTTATCCTTGGGGGAATATGGCTGCCCTTTGATATACAGCACCGGCTCTGCTCGCAGATTGGTCCATTCGATGGTGCGGCCCTCTTGTCCCCCCGTCTCTTTTAAGGCCATCTCAATGCCTTTCAAGGTAGGCTGAGCGCAGCCGTAAATCCCGCCGATTTTGCGCCAGGCGGGCAAATCGCCGGAGATGCTGGGAAAACGATCTAATTTCAAACAAATGTTTTCTTTTAAAATCGGCCCCTCAAGTACTTGTCGGGTCATTCGAGCTTTTAACTTATCCGGCCGGGGAATCAAGTTTAATTTCCGGGTTTCAGCCGACTTGTCGGTTGCCACCTGGTCGGGAGCCCGGTATGAAGACTTGGACTTGGAAGCGGTTTTCTTCTCGGTTGGATGTTTCAGAACTTCAAGACAGCGATTAAGCTCTCCGCCAATCGGCTTCACGGCTTCACCCCCAATTTTTTCTTCAGCCCGGCTTCACCCTTAAACAAGGGAGTTAAGGCTAATGCGATAGCCTTAATTTCTTTACGGTGCGGCTTAACCCATTGCGAAAAAGACAGGGAATAATTTTCTCGGCTTTGTTCCCGGCAGTATTGATAGAAAAAAGCCAGGGCCAAGTATCGCTCGGTATATTCCTGAACTCGATCTGGTCTTTCCTGGGCTGCCCGGCTGATTTCTTTTTCCAGGTGACAGCCGATATGGGCCTGTTCTTCGATAATGGCTATAAATTCCCGGCTTTTGCCGTCCTTTATTACTCTTTTATCAATCGCCTTATTTAACAATTTCGAGGCCAGGCGCTGAATTTTATCTTCCCGGTAATCTCCCCGGGGACCGTCTTGGGCGGCTTTTCGCCAAGAGCCGGATTGACCAAGTTCAAGACGGTACAGCCCCTCGCAAGTTCTCATCACACTGAAGGCTGCCATTGTGGTAGTGGTCCTTCCCCACCCTCCCATGCAATTGGCCATATAAGCAGCCTGGGGATCAAAATCCTTAAACTGCTCCACCATGGCATCAAAGTCCCGGGGTTCCGGCTGGTGAAGGTCGTCTATTGGGATTCTATGGTAGTCCAGCTGATAACGCTGAGCGCATTCCTGAAAAATTTCGGTTACGGTCTTAATATCTTGAGGTTTTAATTCTCCGGGAGCAAATTTATAATGGCACGTTTTGCCTTTCGAATCCGAAGTGCAAAAAGCCAAAGGCTCCCCCTGGTGGATTTTTTGCAAAATTTCTGTTTTCAGCAACCGCTCCTGAGCTTCCACTTGTTCGATACTTGCTCCGGGGAAAGACAGGTTGGCGTCGATATCGATTAACCCCTTGGGAGAGCATGGCTCGCCTTTCAAATAAACTACCGGTTCGGCTCGCAGGCTGACCCAGACGACTTTTTGCCCCTCTCCCCCGATTTGGCTGAAGATTTCTTCCAGGCCCTTGAGATTGGGCTGAGCTACCCCGTAGATCCCTCCCAATTTGCGAAAAAACGGCTTGTCCCCCTGCATATAACCGAAATGATCTTCCCGCAGACAGGTCTCGGGATTGAGAACCGGATCGAGAGGATATTGCAAAAGCTTTGAAGGCCTAATTTGCAAGGGATGGTAAATCCTGGTCCCTTTTTTTGGCGCCGAGACAACCCGGTCTTTCAAGCCGATATGATTCTTATCAGAAGAACTACTCCGGCGTTTTACCGGCTTGCTTAACTCATAAAAATTACCGGTTGATATTTTAAGTTTTTCCAAAGTTAACCTCATTTAAAACAATTTTTTCAAGCGGTTCTCGACCCGAAAAGCCCGGTCCAAAATTTCGGTTAACAGCTTAACCGGTTTTTCATACTGCTTCATCCACTGGGAAAAAGGCCGGGCAAAATCGTCGGGAGCCTGCTCCCGGCAGTAACGATGAAAGAATGTCAGGTGCAGGTATGAGTCCAGGTAATCCTTGCCTTTCTGAGGATCCTTATCATAGCTTCCCGGCAAGGCTTCCCGGATATGGCACTTACCGATGCTTTGGGCGTCCAGGATGGTTTGGAAATCGTCTCCCCCCCGGCCGCCGATCACGAGATCACTAATCTTCTCGGCCAGCCGGGTGATATTGAACACCGCTCTCAACCGGCCGAATTTTCCCCGACCATCGCCAGTTATTTGCTCCTGGATGCCGGGAATCCGGCAAAAATTAATTTCCGGGCTTTGTTTCACATGATTCATAATATTAAGCAAGACCATCGAGGTGGTAGTTCTTCCCATTCCGGCCATGCAATTAGTCACGTAAGCATCCCGGGGATCATATTGATTGTATCTTTCCACCAAAAAATCAATATCGCGGTGGGTGGGGCGAGTCCGGTCGTTGACCGGAACTCTCTGGTAATCTAAATTATAATGGGTCTTCAATTCTCCGAATACTTCCGCAGTGGTTTTAACTTCCCGGGGATCGATGCTTCCAGGGTCAAACCGAACCAGACATTTTTCTCCGGATTCCTCATCCCGGCATAAAGTTAAGGGCTCTCCCCGGCGGGTTTTACCCAGGATTTCCTGCTTCATGGCGGTTTCAAACCTCTCGACTTTCTCCCGAGAAGCACCCTGATATTCCAGTTGAGGATGGGGATTATCCTTGGTTCTCAAAGTGTAAGATTCGCCCTGGATAAAGACCGTGGGTTCGGACCGCATATTAGTCCAGTACACCCTGCGGTGAGTTTTCCCCAGCCGGTCTAAAACCTGGGCGATCCCTTTTTCAGTAGGCTGGGCTACCCCGTATAAACCGCCCACATTACGAAAATTAGGCTTTTCCCCCGCCAGATTATCCACGTGATCTTCTTTCAAACAAACCTGAGAATTTAAGATTTGTTCTCCCGGGAACTCAATGACTGTTTCCTTGCATAAAGGCTTGCCCTCGGTTTTTTTAACATAGCCGACCACCTTCATTTCCGGCTCCAAGAATGCAAATTGATCACAGCAGGACGGCGAAGTTTCGTCTTTCGCTTTCCGGTTGGGGGAAAGCAGTTTTTGCCGCACCGGGCTTGAATTTCTAAGCCGAGAAATAAAGCTTACCAAATTATCTCTTTCCCTTCCTTTGGGAGTCCGGCAAGATTTTTTTAAATCCGGGAATTTTTAATTGCTTGGGAGCGCTTTTCAAATTCTTGATCCATCTTTCGGCCCGGAAAGCCCGGTCTAAAATTTCGGTAGCCGCTTTCAGGGGCTGCTTATATTTTTTAATCCATTGGGAAAATGGTGGTTTTAAATGGTTGCCGGCCTCCTGGCGGCAATAACGGTAAAACATGGCCAGATCCAGATATCCTTTGAGATATTGCTTGGCCGCTTTGCGATCACGGGCGTAACCAATGGGCATGGCTTCCAAAAGATGACACTGGCCGGCGTACTGGCCGTCGATAATGGTTTGAAAATCTTCGGCGTCTTCCTTGCCGAGGATGATCTCGCTGGTTTTCTCGGCCAGTCTGGCCACGCTCAATACTTTACGCAAACGCCCGAATCTGCCTTTTCCATCTTCCAGAATGTGCTCCCTCATGCCGGGAATCCGGCAGAAGTTGATTTGAGGATTCTCCTTGACATGGTTCATAATATTGAGCAGGGTCATTACGTGAGTGGTTCTTCCCCTGCCCAGCATACAATTTACCACGCAGACATCCTTGGTATCGCAATTATTGAAAACATTCACCAGCTTATCAATATCACGGGGAGTGGGAAAATGGCGGTCACTAACCGGGATACGGTGATATTCCAAGTTATATTTGTCCTGATATTGCTTAAGAATGTCGGAGATGGTTTTCACTTCATCGGGTTTCACTTCTCCCGGCTTAAAAGCCACCCCGTAAGCTTTATCCTCGTTGTCATAACAAATATGGAGCTGTTTTCCATGGTTGATTTTCTTTAAAATTTCCCGTTTAATATTTCTTTCGAACAGTTCGATGTTTTTCCGGCTGGCGCCCTGATATTCCAGCTGGAGAAATTTTTCATCGCGGGTTCTTAAAGTGTAGGATTCGCCCTTTATGAAAACGGTGGGTTCGGCCCGCAGGTTAAGCCAATATACCTTGCGGTGCGAATCGTCCATGTCTTTAAAAAACCGCTCAATGCCCTTTTCATTAGGCTGGCCGATGCCGTACACCCCTCCCACGCTACGGCGATTAGGAACGTTTCCCTGGCTTTGGTCCCAATGGTCTTCCTTCAGAAAAACCCGGTGATTAAATACTTTCTGCCAGGGAAAAAACATTACGGTATTTTTCTCTTTGGGACGCCCCCGGCCTGTTCTTGCCATGCCAAGCACCTTTACGGTATCGCCTAGCTCTTCCTGCAACAGATCGGCATCTTTTTTGTCAAATTCATTTTCCTTGACCTGTAGGGATAGAGGGAATTTAACCTTAATTTTTACATCGCGAGAATAAGGATTACTCCCCCCCGTTTTATTGACCATCTTTCTTCCCCTCCCAATGCTTGTCCAGCCATGCTTCGGCCTTAAACAGCTTGCTTAAGCCCGAGGTCATCATCTTGATTTTGGATTCGTGAGGCTTGATCCAATCGGAAAAAGTTACCGGGTAATTGTCATAGTCATGTTCCTGGCTGTATTGATAAAAATAAGCCAGGTAGAGATAACGCTCCACATATTCGCTTACCCGCTTAGGATCTTCCTTGGCGGCCCGGCTGATTTCCAGGCAAATGGGACATCCGCTTTTTCCCTCGTCTTCAATAATCTTCAGGAAATCATCGCCTCCGTTACCTTTAATGATTCCGTGTTTTACCAGAGTTTCGGCTACTTTAACCGCGGTGAACATGGTTCTTAATTTCTTGAAGTTGCCTTTTCCCTCGGCCTTAATCTCTTCGCGAATGGCTGGCAGCTGGCTGAGCGGCCGGTAATTTTTATCCTCGATGCTGCGCATGATATTAAAGATGGTCATTGAAGTAGTGGTGCGGCCCCAGCCCCCCATGCAATTGGTAATGTATTCAGCATGGGGATCGTAATTGTTATACCGCTTAACCAGGGAATCGAAATCCTGGTTGCTGGGCCTCCGGTTATCGTCAATCGGCACCCTCTGATAGTCAATATTGTATTTCTTCAAACCTTTGAAAATTTCGGTAAGAGTTTTTACATCCTCGCTTTTTAAGCTACCCGGCGGATACTTAATTTCGCAGACTTTTCCGTCTTTGCCTTCCCCGCAAAACTCCACAGGTTCGCCTTTTTTCATTTTGTCCAGAACTTCGGCCTTGAAATCCTTTTCCATTTTTTCCACCAGGCCGGTATCGACGTTAGGGTAGATCAGACTATAATCGATATCGTCATGGCTGCGGAGAGAATAAGGTTCGTCTTTGATATAAATTACCGGTTCGGCCCGCAGGTTGGTCCAGTATATTTTTTTGCTTCCGCCTCCCAAGTCGGTAATGATTTTTTTCAGCCCCCGAAAATTCGGCTGGCCGGTGCCGTATATCCCCTCAACCTTGCGGAAATTGGGACGATCTGCATCCATGAAGCCGTAATGATCTTCCCGGATACAAATATCGGGATTAAGCATCGGCTCGCAAGGATATTCAATCAAAGTAACTTGCTGGGGCGGCTCATCCGGATCGATTTGCTTCATCCCCTGAATGGAGACTTGAGGCTGGCAAATTTTTGTACTCTTATGCCTTGAACTATGAGAAAGGCTTACCGAGTCGCGGCCCCAAGAATTCTTAGGTTTGGCTTTCCGGGAAATTTTCTTGGGTTCACACCCGGGGGGGCAAATTATTTCCTGGGCGATCAAGTGATTTGCTTCGATTTTGTTGAACATCTTTTACTTCATCCTTTTCGTTGCCGCTTCCAGGCGATAAAGCTTATCCAAGGCGGCTATAGCGATTTTCAATTTAGCTTCGTGGGGTTTTACCCACTGGGAAAAGTTAGTTTGATAATTTTTCGGGCCTTCTTCTCGGCAATACTGGTAAAAAGCCGAAAGATAAATATAGCGTTCCAGGTAATCCCTGGCCTCGTGCCGGCTTTTGGGGAATGCGGCCCCGATATCTTTTTTTAAATCATAGCCGCCCTTGGCCTGGGCCTTGATAATCTGGTGGAACTCTTTTTCTCCCTTGCCTTCGATGATAAAATGCCGGATTACCGAATCGGATACTTTCCCGGCGCAAAAAAGCAGCTTCAAAGTACTGAAACTGCCCCGCCCAGCTTCTTTCATCTCTTCTCTGATGGCTGGATCACCGGAACATTCATACTTCGGATTTTCCCGAACATTTTTCATAATATTGAATACCGTCATGGCTGAAGTAGTTCTGCCATAGCCGGCCAGGCAATGATTCAGATATTCGGCGTTGGGGTTGAAATCCCGGAAGCGTTCCACCAGGGCGTCGAAATCCCGGTTGGTGGGGCGGGTTCGGTCGTTAATGGCAATTCTTTTATAATCCAGATTGGGATATTTAGCTTGAGCCTTTTGGTATACTTCGGTAAGAGTTTTCACGTCTTCGGGCTTCAGGCTGTTAGCCGGAATATGAATGGTGGTGTTCTTGTCATATTTCTGCCCGGTTCCCAAATCAAACCCCTGCCCGCTCTTGATTTTTTTTAGAATCTCGACTTTTAAGGCGTTTTCCATATCCTCGGTCTTAGGGCGATTTACCCCCTTATAATAAAGGCTGCTTAGGATTTCATCCTGGCTTCTCAGGGTAAAAGGCTGGCCTTTGATTAAAACCACCGGCTCACCCCGCAAGTTGTTCCAAATCACTTTTTTTTTAGGGCCGATTTTTTCCATCAGCAGATCGATCCCTTTTTCGGTGGGCTGGGCCAAACCGATGGCTCCGCCGATTTTTCGGTAATGATCGATATCCTCCTGGACGTTATCCCAATAATGATCCTGACGCAGGCAAAGATCATCGCTAAAAAGCGGCTCGCAAGGAAAATGCACCAAGTCGGTGATTACCGGGGACTTATCGGGAGCAGGCCGTTTCTTGCCTTGGACGATTACCTGGCGGCAATGCTTTTTCTGCTTGGCCTCAGAGCTTAAAGTTACCAGATCCGGGCGGTTAATCGAGGTTGATTTACCGGTAGATTCGGCCTTTCTTTTCAATCCCCCGGCTAGGCTGGGAATATATTCAGGCAAGTTGCCGATTTGCCGACTTTTATTAATCATCATTCATTGCTCCATTAAATATTAAATTGAATTATTTCGGAACCTTCCATGAAAATTATAACCGAAAAAACACAAAAATATGTTAATAAATTGTTAATTTTCCGGGCTTTTCTTAGCAGTTTTTAATTCCCCGCAAAACCGGTTACTGCCCATTGGAGCCTGCTTCAACATTAGGAGCGGGAAGAAGATAAAAACGCAGTTTCTTGATCCGATGGCCCTGCAGATTTTCCACCACCACTCTCAGGCCCAATTCATCCAAGCGGAGCTCTTCTTTCTCTTTGGGAACCCGGGCGAAAAGACTATAGATATAACCTCCCACTGTTTCATAATCCCCGAAGGGGACTTTTATTTCCACGGCTGAAGAAAAATCGTCAATATCCATACGGGCGTCCACCAACCAGGATCCGTCACCCTGAATTTCCAGCACCGGGGTTTCCTTATCCTGCTCGTCAATCAATTCGCCCACAATTTCCTCCACCAGGTCTTCAATGGTGATAAAGCCGTCGGTGCCCCCGTATTCATCCAGCACCACGACGGTGGAGATTTTCTTTTCCTGCATTTCTTTCAACAATTCATCGGTCTTCTTGATTCCGGGAGTGAAGTGAGCCTGGCGCAAGTAATTACTCACCGGCTCCTCCATTTTCTTAGCCTTTACCGCCGAAAGCAAGTCTTTCAGATGCAGAATCCCGATGATGGAGTCGACGTTTTCTTCATAAACCGGGTAACGAGAATATCCGTGTTTGATTCCAATATCCAGAGCCTGGGAAATTGTGAATTCGGCTTCCATCATAATCATATCAACTCTGGGGACCATCACTTCCTTGGCCATGGTGTCATTGAATTCAAAAATACTGTGAATCATTTCGGTTTCGTCTTCTTCCAGCACGCCATGCTCCTGCCCCGCTTCCACCAGCATTTTAATATCCTCTTCCGTCATGGAGGACTGAAAATGATGATTATCCTCTCCATCACGCAATTCAAAGCTTTTTTCCTCGCCCAAGTTGAAGCGGCTCCTTAAATTTAAAACCCAAGCCGCCAGCCAGGCCAGCGGATAAAGCTCCAGCAATACTTGTTCTGGTTTATGTTTCACCCAATTCCAGATCACGATTTGCATAAGCAGCAGCAAACACACCAACCCCAGCAAAAGCAGAATCAAACCGCCGGTTTTTATCCCCAGTTGTAGAGTCAAAAAAACCATAATTGCGAACAAACCGCCCGATACCAGGCTTTTCCATAAGCCGACCAGGCTGATAACCCGGAAATCTTCAAACAAGAGAAAGTTAAACAAGTTTTTCTTGTTTTCGTTCTTGGCCATTTCCTTGACCATGGTGGGCGAACTCCGCAAAATGGCTCTTTCAAATGCCAGTATTCCTCCCATAACCAGCAGCAAGATTAAAATCAAGCCGAGCATTAAAAAGTCCCCGCTCAACATTTACCGTTCCTCTTTCTATGAAAAAATATAAAAAATCAACAAGCTGCCCAAAATCCCTAATAAAGCCCCCAACAGCACTTCCACCCACTTGTGAATATTGGCTTCCACCCGGCTGTGGGCTACCAGAGCCGCCACTAAAAAAGCCAAGATGCTGGCCAAGGCATTCTGGGTAATCAACAGAATCGCAGTGCTGCAACCAAAAGCTAGAGCAGCATGTCCGCTGATCAGCCCGCCTTTAAAATAATTTTCTCGCTGTCCCAAATTTTTAAGGATCACCACCACCAATACCAGAATAACCACCAACAAAATAATGATATGCGAAGAATGAGTTTTTATCTTGTTAAAGACATTTAGATAATAAGGCCGCTTGATCATGGCGTGATATAAAACCAGGTAAGCTACCACCAAGGAATTGAGGCAGGCGATTAAAACCGCTCCCGCCGCTACATCCTTGGCGATTTTAATACGCTTGTTGCGGGCCATGGTTAAGTGGTTTAAAACTTCCTCAATGGAATAATTGATCATTTCCGAGATCAGCACCAGGGCGATAGCAAAAAAGATCACCACGATTTCCAGGGGGCTTAAATCCAGCCACAGGCTTAAAATCAAGACCAGAACCGCCACCAAAAAATGAATCTTAAAATTCCGTTCCCCGACAAACGCCTGAACTATCCCTTCCAGGGCAAAATTCAACGAATTAGTAAAAGGCTTCTTAATTCTCATGTAAGGTTTTCTGCTTGACTAATTCTTCCTGAACTTTGAACATTTCCTTACGGGCTAGCGGGTTTTCGTCATCATAACCCAAAAGATGCAATAAACCATGGATCACCAGGCGCAGCACTTCTTCTCGAACGGAAACCCGGTATTCTTTAGCGGCTTGGCGGGCCGTAGGCACTGATATCACGATGTCTCCCAGCAATGCGGTTTCCCCCGGGGGGAAAGATTCGCCTTCGGCCTGGGAAAAGCTCAGAACATCGGTTGGATGATTTTTGCCCAGGTATTGCGAGTTCAAGCGGGCAATTTCCTTGTCCCCGCAAAAAAGCACGCTGACTTCGCAAGGGGCGTAATTATGAAGCCCTAGAGTTTCTTCCACTTGTTTTCTGACTTCCCGAGGCTCCAATTCCTTGCATCCGGGGCGAGTTCTGATATTTACTTGATATTTTTTCATTCCGGCCTATCCTTTCTTTTCCGAAGTTTTTCCTCCATCTTTTCCCGCATCGGGGTATTCAACCCGGCTGTGATATAAAGAAGTCAGCATCTTGCTATAAACTATGTTGATTATAGAAATATCCCGGAAAGACAGCTCCGAGTCCTGGAGCTGTCCGTCGTCCAGACATTCCTTGATGACATCGTGAACCGAATTCTCGATTTTGGTAGGAGTATGACTGGGTAAAGCCCGGGCGCTGGCTTCGCAGATGTCGGCCAGTAGAATCAGAGCGGCTTCCTTGCTCTTGGGTTTCAAGTGATGGTATCGGAAACCCGAGTCATCAATCTCATCCCCTTCCAAAGTTTTGGCCTGGTGGTAAAAATACCGGATCAGGGAGTTCCCGTGATGCTGTTCGATAACTTCCCGGATGGCTTCCGGCAGATTATATTGCTGGGAAAGATCCATGCCGTCCTTAACATGAGCGGCGATGATTAAGGCGCTTAAATGAGGAGAAAGCTTGTCATGGGGGTTATCTCCCCCCATCTGATTCTCCACGAAGAAAAACGGCCTTTTGGTTTTACCCAAATCATGATAAAGCGCACCAACTCTGGCCATTAAAGGATTAGCGTTGATCCGCCGGGCGGCGGCTTCCGCCAGGTTCGCGATGATCAGGCTGTGGTGATATGTTCCCGGAGCCTCCATCATTAATTTCTGCAGCAAAGGTTCTGCCGGGTTGGAGAGTTCCAGTAATTTAAACTGGGTGGTGATGGAAAAAACGTTTTCCAGCAGGGGCAAGGCTCCAATGGCGATAATCCCGCAAGCCAGGCCGTTCAGACCGGCCAGTGAAACCGAGACCGCCATTTTTTCAAGGGACGAATTCTGGCTTAATTCCATAGCTAAAACCGCCACCACATTGGCTAGAATCACCCCGCTGGTAGCGATGAACAAATCCCACCTTCTCTCCACCCTCTTGGTGGTATAAACCGCAAAAATCCCGGTAAACAAAGTCACCAGGGTAGCGGTATAATTTCCGGTAAAAAAGCCCACAAAACAGCTCATCACAATGGTGGCAATGATGGCTAGATAAAAATCCTGTAAAATAGCGATCAGCATAGCTGCCGCGGCAACCGGGGCCAGGTATGGCGAACTCCGTGTCGTCCACTTCACGGCGGCCAGCATGATAATCACGATAAAGGCGGTCAGCAGAATCTGGCGGTAACTGAGCAGCTCGTTTTTGTTGCTGCTTCTCAACAAACCGATCACCAGCATCATCAACAAAAAGACAATCAGGGAATTACCCAAAGTGGTTTCCAGATTAAGCCTGGGCCGATACATTCCCATGGCTTTTAAAATTTCCAGGTGCTGGGAGGTAATGATATCGCCCTTGCGAATCACCGTCTGACCTTTTTTGATTGAAGTCTCCACCGGCTCCACTTGAGCAATGGCCGCCTGTTCCAGTTGGGCGGTCTTTTGCCAATCGGCCAGCAGGTTCGGGGTTAAAAGTTTTTCCCCTATTTCCGAAATCACCTTGCAGCCTTCCGAAGAACAGTTTAAATTCAATACCTCCTGGTTGAATTTTTCCTGGGCTTGCAGCAATTCCCCCTGCTTGATCCCGGGATCCATTACTTTCAGAATAGTTTTGCGGGTCAAATTCTCCAGTTCATCCAAGTAAGAGGGAGAAAGAGAGAGCAGGTAATAGAGGCTGTCATCGGAAAGGGTGATCGGCATTTTATCGTGCAATTCCTTCACCGAATCCTGGGTGTAATCGTCCCTTTTTTGCCGAACCAAGTGGAAAATTTCCCGCAATTTATTTTCTACCAGGGCCGAAGCCTCGGCATCCAGGGAATAAATCACCTGAACCTTGGCCGAAGCCCGCTTTCTTGCTTCCTCAGTAGCTTTCTCGTTTATGAACTCAACATTTACCGGAGCCACTACATCCTTGAAGCAGACTTCCCCCAGGTTAAAACGGCCGGTTTGTACGATATCCACCGAAAGCAAGGCCAGTAAAGCCAGGTAAATCAACAGAAATAAGCCGGTGTATGCCAAAGCCCGCTTGAGATTCATGGCCGTAAGAAATTCCCGGGTTTTTTTTAAATTTTTCAGCATAGATTATGGTTTTTCTTCAAAATGGGAAACCGTAAAAGTATAAATTTCAGTCCTGGGGTCTTTCCAGGCATTCGGGTTAAGCCCGGCTTTTTGAGCGCATAAATTATTCAAAAACTCATCCCGGTCCCAGCCGGTTTCTTCGGCTACCTGAGGCAGAAACAAACCGCTGCACCCGCCTTGCTTAAGATATACCCCGTGTTTGCCCATGACGATATTTTCCAAATTGTTCTCCCGTATTAAGGGAGAAAGCAGGGAAATCTCGATTTTAAGGTCTTTTAGTTCTTTGGCGGTAACCGGAGAAAAACGATAATCCTGGGTGGCAGACGCGATGGTTAAGTCCACGATGGCCTGGCGCAAAGGTTTTTCCGCCAAAACATAGCCGATGCAGCCCCGCAAATCGCAATCCGAGCCTTTTTTTAAAGTTACGAACATCCCCCGTTTTTCATCCAGAATTTTCAATTTTTCATCCACCGAAGGCACCTGCCCCGTAGTAATATACGTATCAAGAGTTCGCCGGGCAATTTTCAGCAACATAATCTTTTCCTGGGAACTGAGTTCAAAGCTGTCTTCCGGTTGGGGCAGGTCCGCCTTGCCCTCTCCCGCATGGTAAAAAGCCACCGCTCCGTAGCCCACCACCTGGCTGTTGTCGCCGGTGGCGTCCCCGGAGGTGGAATAATGAAGCAGTTTACCCTTGGCTTTCATAGCTTTCAGCATCATCATCCCGGTTAAAACTCCGGCTTCTCCGCACAATTCGCCGTTTTCCCGGTTCAAGTGACCCACCAGTTCCTCAATCGATAACTCCGCTACTAAATTAAGAGTAGGTTTGTCCATCGCAACTGCGGTTTCTTGGGGATGATAATGCGACATATCGGTGCTCATCAGCAGCAAATGCTTACCCGGCTTAAACACCTTGTTTAAGGCCTGGGCCAGGGTTTTGCAAGTATTAAAATTAGGCTGATAAATTTCAATCGGGAGGATTTTAGAACCAGATTTGAGAGTTTCCTGCAAGAAGGGGACTTGCACCTCCAGGGAATGTTCGGCAGAATGCGCCTGGGGTAAAGCCCGAATCAGAGGGGATTCTTTGATTAATTCCTCGGCCAAAGCTTCATCAACCGGAACCTCCCCCAAGGGAGTGGAAAAACTTCCGGCCGGGTAGACCGCTACTCCGTCAAACGCCACGTGGTGGCTGGGGCCTAAAATAATCACCGTGTCATATTTTTGTCCTTCCAGCAATTTGTAGGCATAGGCCGCCGTCAGGCCGGAATATATATAACCGGCGTGCGGCACCATCATGGCCAAAAGTTGCCCGTTTACGCTGGTTTTGGGGGCGGTTGATAAATATTTCTGAATCATCCCGGCTAATTGTTTGGGATTTGAAGGATAAAAAGTCCCGGCAGCTGATGGTTTTCTCATTAAATCACTCCTCTCCATCGGGGTTTGTTCAGGCCGCACCTGGCTTTTAGCCCGGCAGGCAAAGCACAAAACCACCATAAATCCGACCATTAAACATCTAAATAAATTTTTTTTCAAATTTGACTCGCTTGATTCCAATACCCCGGAATATGTTCGCCGCAAAACCGGCATTTCCCTTGAATTAGTTGATTTTGGGTCAAAAGATACGCTTTTCTTTCCAGGATAATTTTACCGCACTGGGGACAATAAGTGTTTTCTCCCGGAAAACCAGGCAAATTTCCGGTATAGACATACTTTAATCCTTCCTTCAAAGCGATTTCACGGGCCCGCATCAAAGTTCGGGGGCTGGTGGGGGGAAGATTTTTTAACTTATACATCGGATAAAAAGCGGTAAAATGCAGAGGCACCTCTAACCCCAGATTATGCTTAATCCAGCTGCAAAGATTTAGAAATTCCTTATTCCCGTCATTCAGAGTCGGAATTGCCAGGTTGACGATTTCCAGCCACACCCCGGCTTTTTTAATAATTTTCATCGAATTCAAGACGGGTTCCAATTTTCCCGAACAATAATTGGCGTAAAAATCCCGAGAAAAGCTCTTGAAATCGATTTTGATACCCTTTAAATGCCGGCACAATAACTCCAGCGGTTCTGGGTTGATGAACCCGGAAGAAACCATCAATACCGGCAAATTATAAGTTTTCGCCGTCCGGGCGATTTCCAGCAGATATTCGTAGAAAATCGTCGGCTCCGAATAAGTTCCGGCCAGGCTTTGCGCCCCATTTTCCCGGGCGATTTCCAGCATCTTAAAAGGGAGAAGTTCCTCCGAATCTACCGCTTCGGGCCGGGCCTGGGAAATATCCCAATTCTGACAGTAAGCGCAATGCAGGTTACACCCGGCAGTAGCGAAAGAATAACTCAGGGAGCCGGGCAAAAAATGAAAAAACGGTTTTTTCTCGATCGGATCCAGGTGCCGGGCGCAGATTTTCCCGTAAACCAGAGAATAAAGTTTGCCCCGGCGATTTTCCCGCACTCCGCAGTTGCCGCGAGACCCGTTATCAATCACGCAATAGCGCGGGCAAAGCCGGCATTCCACTCTTTGATTTAAAGCTTTTTGATAAAACAGGGCTTCCCGGGGAGGCATCCCTGCACCGCCAAGCCGGGGCCAGAAGTTTCCAGCCAAAAGACCCAGCGCACCCAGGGATGCGGTCTTAACAAATTCCCGACGGGAAAGCTTCACGATGCCGTTTCCTCCAGCTAAAAGGTTGTCAACAGCTTAAAAGCTCGTTCCACCAGTTCGGGGGGGGTAGAAGCTCCGGCGGTCAGCCCCACCGAAGCGATATTGACAAAATCCCCCCTATTTAACTCTTCGGGTTGTTCAATATGGTAAACCGGTTTACCCATTGAGCGGATAATCTCCACCAGACGGTGGGTGTTGGAGCTGTTCCGCCCCCCCACCACCACCATCAAATCCACTTTTTTGGCGAGTTTTCGGGTGGAGAGCTGCCTTCTTTGGGTTTCAAAACACAGGGTATTGAAAACCCGAAGTTCAAAACTCTTGTTTACTAAAATTTTTAAGATTTTGGTGAATTCCCCCAGCGGGGCGGTGGTCTGCACCAGGACTCCGATTTTTTCTTTTCGGGGCATTTTCCTGGCCTGAACGGAATTTTCCAGGAGGGTGTAATTATCACCCGCAAAGCCTGCGATGCCTTGAACCTCGGGGTGACCTTGGTGGCCGATAATTACGATGTGGTAATTTTCTTCTTTAAGTTTTTCAGCTAATTGATGAATTTTTTGAACCAGGGGGCAAGTCGCATCCACAATCTGCCAGCCGGCATTAAGCGCCTGCTCCCGGATTTGGGGAGCGATCCCGTGGCTGCGAACCACCAAAAAACCCTTGGGGGAATCGTCGAAATCGTTAAAAATCCTCATCCCCTCTTTTTCCAGTTCAGCCACCACCTGGGAATTATGTACCAGGGGGCCTAAGCTATAAACCGCTTGGCGGTGTGAAGCGCCTTCAGCCTGGGTTAAGATGCTGCGAGCAATTTTCAAGGCTCTTTTAACTCCGAAACAAAACCCGGCTCCGTCTGCCAAAAGAACTTCCATCATCAGACAAAAAACTCCCCTGCTACCTCGTTGATGCGAAGTTGAGGAGAGTTCTTTAAAACAATTCCTGATAAAGAATTATTCGTATTTAATAACTTCCACCGGGCAGCTCTCGGCGGCTTCCTTGACGCAGTCTTCATTAGCGGCGAAATCGGCGCCTTCGATAACCTCGGCGGTTTCATCTCCCAGTTTAAAAACTTCCGGACAAATCGATTCGCACAGCCCGCAAAGAGTGCATTCCTGCTCGACCCAAACGTTAGTGATAGCCATTGAATTTCCTCCTTAATAAAAAAATGGTTAACAGGAAAACTTTTTTTCGCCGAATTTCGGCAAAATCCTCTTTCCCCCCATGATCCGCTAAATTTTTTAATTGATTCCCGGATAGTGGGAATAAAACTCGGTGATACTGTTTTCCTGAATTTCTCCGGTCTGGGGATTATAGCGAGCGGTCAACTCCTGCTCTTCCTCCATCGTTCCCGAAGGTTTGGCCACAATGCTGACGCTGTTCCAACCCCGGGCGCCTTTCTCCACGATCACCTCATTGCGGGTTGCTCCCTGGTTTTGGTTAATCAGGTGTAAAAATTTCAAACTTCCATCCTTGACCAGGTAGGCCTGCCAGTTTTCTCCCCAACCCAACTGTACCGGGATTTTAACCGGCACGTCGAAGCCGGGGATTTCCCGGTCGGCGTCCTTCATTAATTGTTTGAGATTGTCCCGGTCTTTCAAAAAATGCTGCAACCTGGGATCTTTCAAATCGGTAAGCAATCCGTTTTGATTCACCACCGGTTCCTGGCTGAGGCGGTCGGCAATCCGAGATTCCAGCCGGCCCTCGCCTTTCAATACCCGTTTTTCTCCTTTGACATCCAGGGTCTTTTCCACTCCGAATTTAACCATTTCAATTCGCGAATCCAGGTTGACGATTGGAAACTGTTCAGAAAACCGAACCCTTGTGTCCATTCTTTCTCCCTCCTATTTCCCCTAACTCCAAACAACAAGATTGTAATCCAACCGGCCGGAAAACGCAAGGGGGCTAATGAATTTGAATTTTTTAGATTTTCACTTCCTGATCGCCCCGGTCTTCAATTTCTATGGGTTTTTCTTTTAACGGAATGATTTTGAAATTTTTGCGGGGTGATTTATAACCCTGGTGTAAATATTCGATCTTCAGTTGCATATCTTTCGACAGCATAAACCGGATGAGATTGAACTTACCTTGCTCGTAATCCCAGGTAATCCCGTCGTCTTCGTAATACAGAAATTCTCCTTCTCCCGGATAAATCTGTAAATTCAAGACTTCCTGCGACTTTTCTCCTACGTAATTTTGGACATCGAAAAGCGGAATTACACTCCCGGATTTTACAAAGAGGGGGATCGTTTCCAGGGGAGCCGAAACCGGAAAATACCCCGGGCCGGTCAGCTTTTGCCGGCTCCAAAAATCGTACCACTCGCCTTGCGGCAAGTAGACCAGCCTGGCCCGGGCCCCTTCCCGGCAAACCGGGGCGACCAAAAGATTGGAACCCAGCATAAACTGGTCGTCATTGGCGATGGTTTCGGGATCCCGGGGAAATTCCAGTACCATGGCTCTCAGCGGAGGGATTCCGCTTTCCCTGGCCTGCCAGAAAAGAGAGTAAAAATAAGGCAACAGCTGATATCTAAGCTGAATATACTTTTTGCTGATTTCTTCCGTCTTTTCTCCATAACTCCAAGGCTCCTGATTCTTACTACTGATATCAGAATGGTTGCGGCAAAAAGGATAAAAAATTCCCAACTCTATCCAGCGGATAAAAAGTTCCGGGGTGCAATCCCGGCTAAAAAATCCTCCCAGGTCGGCTCCCACGAAAGGCACTCCCGAGATCGAAAGATTTTGCAGCATGGGAAGGGACATGGCTAAATGCTCCCACCAACTGCTGTTATCCCCGGTCCAGACGGCCGAATATTTTTGCACGCCCGCGAAACCCGCCCGGGTAATGATCAAAGGGCGCTGCCGGGGTTTAGCCTTTTTCCAGCCTTCGAAACTGGCCTTGGCCATTAAGAGACCGTATAAGTTATGAATTTCCAAATGGGTATATTCCTGAGAATCCCCATGCAAAACATCGGCTGGAAAGGTTTTTTCCTGCCAATCCAGTTCCTGTCCCAGCTGGGGCTTGCCCCAAAAAGTCATGGAACCTTCCAGTTTATCAAACAAGGCGTTAATCGGGCGGGTAAAAGAAGCCGGTTCGTTCATATCGTTCCAGATCCCGGCCACTCCATCGTCCAGCAGTTTTTTTTGTTTTTCTCCCCACCATTCCCGCACTTGTTCCCGGGAAAAATCCGGGAAAGCGCTTTCTCCCGGCCAGACATAACCGATATGGACAGTCCCGTCGGATTTTTTGCAAAAATATTTTTTAGCGATGCCTTCTTTATATAGCTCGTAATTAATGTCTTTTTTCACCCCGGGGTCGATGATCGGCACTACCTTAAACCCCTCTTTTGCAAGCTCCTTAAGCATTGCCGAAAAATTCGGGAAACGCTCGTCACTGACCGTAAATACCCTAAAATCGTCCATATAGTCAATATCCAGGTAGATTACATCGCAGGGAATTTCCTTCTCCCTGAAAGTGGCGGCAATCTGGAGAATCTCTTCTTCGTTGGTGTATCCCCATTTTGACTGCTGATAGCCCAAAGCCCATAAGGGCGGCAGATAGCACCGTCCGGTAAATCCGGTATAAGAGGTAATTACTTCCTTAGGGCTGGGGCCATAGATAAAATAATAATCCAGCTCCCCGTCCTCGGCGCAGAAAGAATAGTAGCCATCGTCTTCTTTGCCGAGATCCAGGTAGCTGCGAAATGAATTATCAAAATAAATGCCGTAGGAAGCCTGGGGATTCCAGGCCAGTAGGAAAGGATGAGTCTGGTAAAGCGGGTCGGTGCCGGGATGATGGTTGGGCTCGTCGGTGTTCCAATTGACAACCTTTTTGCCCTTCTTATTTAATCCGCCGATTCTCTCTCCCAGCCCCAAAAAAGCTTCTTCATCCCGAAGCTTTTTAAACGAAAGAACCCGGTTCTTAAACCGGCCGTATCCTGCATGCTTATAGTCGCTGTGGACTAGATTTTCCTGGGAGTCGAAAATTTTAATCTTATGCTTTTCCTTGTGAATCGTGACGATCAATTCCTTGGTCATCAGCCGGACTTCCTCCGGGGTTTCTTCCAGCTCGAAATCCATCAGGGGGAATTTCGGCACTGTGAAAGAATAATCGTGCCGCCATTCCCGATTTTTCGAGAAGTGAAACCTCAGAACTTTATCGCTTATCACATCAATTCTTAAATTTTCTTTTTCCCCATAAAGAAACAGGGAACCGGCTTTTTCCACCCGATTTATTTTACCCCAGGTTTTTAATTTTCCAACCATAGTAATCCACTCCTTCTGGTAAAAAAGCCGATTTTTTTTATCGGCTTTTTTAGTTAATCCCAAACGATTCCAATTAATCACAAAAGCTTGCGGCCGGTCACCGATTTCACGACTTCCAGCCATTCCGGGCCGGAAATGAAGGTCTTCAATTTTTCGATGTCCGGGCTCAGACTGCGGTCTTTGGTCAGGGGAGCAACCACGCTTCTTATCGCCTGGTAGATTTTTTCGATCCCCTCGGGGCGCTTTTCCTTGGGCAGGTATTCCATGGCTTCTCCCGCAGTCATTAGCTCGATGGCCAGAATATATTCCAGGTTGTTGAGAATCTTTAAATTCTTGATAGCTCCCCAGGTACCCATGTTGGCGTAATCTTCCTGCCCCAAAGAAGTGGGAATCGAGTCCACGCTGGCCGGGTGAGCCAGGGTCTTGTTTTCGGAAGTGAGGGAGGCTGCCGTGTACTGCACGATCATGAAACCCGACTCCAGGCCGGTATGGCGGGCCAGGAAAGGTGGGCAGCCGCTGTAAGAATGGTTCAGCAGCTTCTCGGTTCTCCGTTCGGAAATTCCCGCCAGATAGCAAAGGCTGATACTCAAACTATCGGCAATCAAGGCCAGGGGTGCGCCGTGGAAATTCCCCCCCCGAATCACTTTATTTTCCTTGACGAAAATCAGCGGGTTGTCAGTGGCCGAGTTGATCTCGGTTTCATAAACCTGCCTGGTCCAGCGATATCCGTCTTTCACCGCTCCATGCACCTGGGGAATACACCTCATGGAATACGGATCCTGGAACCGGACGCTGGAATAATTTCCGCCCTTCAATAATTTACGTAGATTTTCCGCGGTTTCCCGGGCTCCCGGATGAGGCCGGGCGTTAATCAAGGCCTCGGAAAAGACCTGCGGGTCGCCCCGCAAAACAAAAAAGCTAAAACCCCCGATAATGTCGGCGGCGTGAATCAACGAATCCAACTTGATCAGGCTCTGGGCCAGCACTCCCGACATCGCCTGGGTGCCGTTGATCAAGGATAAGCCTTCCTTAGCTTCCAACACCAGGGGCTCGATTCCCAGTAGCTTATGAACTTTCTTGGAGCTGATCACCTTACCCTGATACAAACCATCGCCTTCACCGATCAAGGACTGGGCCAGATGCGAAAGCGGGGCCAGGTCTCCGCTGGCTCCCACCGAACCCCGGGAGGGGATCAGCGGGGTAAAACCGGCATTAACCAGAAACAAGAGCCTTTCCGGAACCGCGGGACGAACTCCCGAATAACCCTTGGAAAGCGAGTTGGCCCGGAGCAGCATGATGGCCCGGGTTACCTCGGGAGAAAAATACTCTCCCACCGCAGTAGAATGGCTCAAAACTAAATTTCTTTGCAATTCCACGATTTTTTGCGGAGGAATTTTCACTTCGCTTAAAGCACCAACCCCGGTGTTTACTCCATAAACCGTTTCCCCGGCTTTCAGCCATTCCTGAATTTTCTGGTAGGCCGACTTGATCTGGGTGAGGGCTTTTTCCGAGAGCCAGGCCTTTTCCCCGTCCCGGATTATCGCGGCCAAATCTTTTAAACTTAAAGTGTTGCCGTCTATTTTAATCATTCTTCTGCCTTCCGGTTAAGTTTTTTAATCATTCGCTTGCGTTCTTCCTGAAAGCCGATCTTTTCATAGAACCGCACCGCCCTGGCGTTGCTGGTGGTTACTCCCAGCCCCAGATATTTATGGCCGAAATCCCGGGTGAACTCTTCGGCGGTTTTCATTAATTGCTCGGCGATCCCGCTGCCCCAATACTCTTTTTTAACCGAAATATCGAAAATCCAGCCCTGCATTTCCCCGGTAGAGGATTCCATCTGCTGGCAGCCCACGATCACGTGGCCGAGGAACTGTTTTTGGGAATCTTCCGCCACATAAACCCCAAAATAATTTTTTTTCATTAATTCGGTAAGATAAAACATATCGTTGCGCCGGTATACCTTCATTTCTTCCGTGGTTACATCCCGGAAGGGCGAAACGCTTAACGGCATCATTTCAACCGCCAGTTCAATCATATTAGGGACATCGCCCATTTCAGCCTTACGAATTATAACTTCCATGAAAATTTTAGTTCTGGATAAAACCGCATTTTCCTTTCAAAATTTCAAGCCCCGAACCTTTAATAGGAAAAAGAGGGATTAAACGCAAGCTGAGAGAAATTATTTTGGGGGATTTCGACGCGAAAAGGAGTGCAATTATGTTTTTTGTAAAAAAAGAGCACGAAGTAGAAGACCTGCTGTTCCAGCATTTTCAGCTGGTCGGAACTACTTTGGAGCAATTTCAAAAAGTCGTGGAAGATTATTTAAAGAGTGAAGAAGACTTCAAAAGAGAAGCTCATAAAGTCCACGAATTCGAACACGAAGCCGATATCGTTAGAAGAGAGATCGGCCGCAAACTTTACCAGGGAGCATTTCTCCCCATCTACCGGGAAGATTACTTGGCCTTGGTAGCCATGGTGGACGAAGTAGCCAACCAGGCGGAAACCGCCATCAGCTTGATTGTATTAACCCGCCCGAAAATTCCGACTTTTCTGCAAGACGACATCATGGAACTGGCCAAAGGCTCGGCCAAGACCTTTGAACCGCTGCGGGAAGCTCTGGCTTATCTTTCGGGCGATATAACCAAGGTCATGGAAGTCACCGACCGGATCGGTAAATTGGAGCAGACGGTAGATAATATAGAATGGGAAGCCACCAAGAAAGTTTATAAGTCGGACCTGCCCCTGGCTGAAAAATCCGAACTGCGGGAATTGATTAACAGCATCGCCAAAGTTTCCGACTTGACCGAAGACGCCGCCGAGCGGCTGGATGTTATGGTGGTTAAGAGAAGATATTAATCCAGTGCCTTTAAATCAACTGCCTGAATTTATTAAAATTGAGGAGAATAAACCAAAGTGAAAAAATTTCTCCTTTTTTTTATCCTGGCCTTAAGCCTGGTTTCCTGCGGGCAGGTCAGCTCGCCTCCCTGGCTGCCGGGGCCGGAAAAACTAGATAAACTGTTTGGGGGAAAATCTCCCCAGGTATCCCCAAACCAAAAACCCATTAATGAAATCTCGGCTTACCTGGATGCCTCGGCTTCGATCAGCGGATTCGCCTCGGAGAACAGCGTTTTTTGCCGGATGCTGCGGGAAATTTCCAGTTCTCCGGAAGCGCTAGCCCAGCTAAAATTTTATAAATTCGGTGAAACCGTAACCCCGATCAGCAGTGAAAGAATTTGGGAGGAAGCCTCCCGGAGAGATTTTTACAATCAGCGCTGGACTAAATTTTCCCAGCTTTTAAGCCAGAAGCTCAAATCCGCTCCTAAACGCAAAATTTTTCTGGTCATCACCGACGGCGTACAATCCCTGAAAGAAGGCTATAACCTGAGCCGGATGGTACAGGCTCTGGCCGATGGAATCCGCAAGGGCTGGCAGACTGAAATTATCGGTTTTAAAAGCCAATTCGACGGGAAGATATATTCCGAGCAAGACGAAAACAAGAGGTTTATTTACCAAACCGGAGGCAACCCGGCGCTATACCGGCCCTTTTATCTCTTCGTCTTTGCCCCGGACAAGGAAGCTCTGGAAAATTTCAACCAGTTGCTGAGCAAATCAACCGGCTTGACCTTCAATTTATTTAACCCGGGGCAGCCTGCCGCGGAGGATTACCGAGGGAAAACCCTTCCCCCCCCTGAGCCAATGATCTTGTTTAAAAGAGACAGCATTTCCCGCGGGATTCAGTTGGTGCCGGTAGATTACCTGGCGGTCTTGAATCCCCGCAAAGTGCAGCAGAAAATTTTCGATCTAAAAACCAGCCTGGATTTCCTCAAGGCTTCTCCCCTGATAACCGGACAAAGCAGCTTGAGAGCCGTAGTCACCGGGTTGTTCAGCGGGGACGATAAAATCTGGAAACCTTTAAGCGGGGATAATTTAATCTTCGAGCCCGAAATCCAGCCGCAGACTCCGGCGGCTTCTCAAACCGGCAAACCGGCCGAAGAGAAACCTGCCTTTTCTTATTCCATCACCTGGCATTTCAACCCGCCCGAAAAACCTGGATGGTATGTTTACCGGATCCGCTATTACCCGAAAATCGGCTCTCTGGCCTTACCCCAATGGGTAAACGAATGGTCTACCGACAACGATCAATATCCGGTTTATGCCAACCGGACTTTATATTTTTCCCAACTGGTACAATTGCTGCTTAACCAGGTTACTCTCGAGCAGCCGGTTGGCGAACACTATATCGCAATCTACTGGGGAGGTAAATGACCGTGTTCTGGCTGCTTAATTATGTTTTCGCCCGCCCGGTTCAAATCGAGGAATACCAAAAGTGGCAGGAATTCCTCCGCAATTTCAGCCTGTTCAGCCTGTTCGAGCTTGCCCTCCTGCTGGTGGCGACGCTGGGCTGTTTTATTTTTTTCTCCTGGGCCTTCAAGGTCAATACTCCCAAAGCGGTTTTTCAACTAAAATGGCTCTGGTGGGCAGCCTGGCTTCTGGTGGGACTGGTCTTGCAGCCGTTGATCAGCTTTATTTATGCCAGCATGTCTTTTGAAAGCCTGACCGGGGGGCAAGCCAATCTGATCGCGCTTTCCCTGACCTTCTGGAGCATCGTCATAGTGCCGACGATGCTCATCCTGGCTTTCTGGATTTGCACCCTGTTTCTGGTGCACCCCGATAAAGTCCGCTATACCATACCTTTTCGCAATATTTTCTTTAAGGGGTAAAAAAATGAAAAAATACGCCATAGGGATCGGCGGAACCGGATGCCGCTGCTTGACCGCCTTGATATACCAGGCAGCCTTAGGTTTACTGCCGCCCTTGAACCAAAACGATGATCTTTATATCTTTCTGCTGGATCCTGATGCTGCCCACGGAAACGTGGAAAAGCTGAAAGAGCTGATCGAAAATTACCGGGCCAACCAGGAAAATCTCAGCCACAGCGGGATGTTTAAGACCCAACTGCGCCACCCGCAGCCGGGTTTCGCCTGTTCCCCGATTTCCAATTTTATGGCGGGCAACAAGCTCAAAGATTTTCTGCAATACAACCTTTTAAAAGACGACCTCCAGCAAGTTTGCAAGCTCTTTTTCAACGAGCAGGAATTGGAAATGGACATGAGCAAGGGATTTCGCGCTCACCCTTCGGTGGGAGCGGTGGTTATGGCCAACCTTCAGGAATCGGCGGCCGACCTATGGAACTCCCTGCTGGCTTCCATTGAAGACGACCTGGGTATCGAAGAAGTCCGGGTCTTTGTCTTTGCTTCAATTTTTGGCGGAACCGGAGCGGCTGGTTTTCCCACCCTGGCCGAATTATTGCGCAAAAAAATCAAGAAAAACCAAGACCGCCTGAAATTAGGCGGAGCCTTGATTCTTCCTTATTTTTACTTTAACCCAAGCCCGGGCGAAGAGCGGGAACTGGATAACGCCCAGGAACTTTATGCCAAATCCGAGCATTTTCTGCTCAATACCAGAGCCGCCCTGGAGCACTATGCCCTGAGGTGGAGCAAGGCCGACAGCAACCCCTACAATGCCCTTTATTTCCTGGGCGACAAAGACCTGGTCAGCCAGCCGTTCTCGATCGGGGGCACCGGCCAGCGCAACTCCGCCCATTATATTGAGATGCTGGCTTCCCTGGCCGCCCTGGACTTCTTTCACTTGAACAAGGAATTAAGCAGCGGGGAATTTTCCCGCAGGCCCTCGTTTTACTCGGGCCCCGACGATGAAAGCAAAATCAAATGGGAAGATCTGCCGGCCAAGAAATTCCCCTTCAAGGAATATTTCTTGAGCTTTACCGCCGCCGGATATATTTTACTGGATTATTACCTCCCCCTTTTGCGGGATCCCGAATTCCCCGCCAACACTCATTTGGCCCCATGGTACCAGGATTTTTTCCATACCCGGGCCGATGACCTGCTGAACAGCGAAGAACAGGAAAAACTAAAAGAAACGGAACGGTTTTTCCGCGACTTTTATTTCCCATGGCTGAAAGAACTCCATGAACCAGCTAAAAATCACCTGCTGGATAAGACCGGTTTCTCCGACGAGAACAAAATCGTTTTTTCCCAGGACGGCCTGGCAAAACTATTGATTGACTCCAAATACCGGGTAGCCAATCCTTATAATTTGTTCTGGGAGATTCTCTGCGATCAAAAAGAGGCACCGCCGGGCAAGGCCAGCGAAAAACTGGCCGGCTTGCTTTACCAGGGATCCCGGAAATTTACCCAAATCGCCTACCAGGGAAAAAAGGAGGTCTCCGCCTAATGCCTTCGTTTTTTCTGCCGACTTTAAAAATCAACCGAAAAACCGCCACCCCCGCCGAAGCCGGAAGTTGGTCCAGCGATGCATCGGGAGACAAAGAACGCTTGCTGGAAACCCTGCCCCAGGATTTGGCCATCGGGGAAGATAAAATCAACGATGAAATCGTCAACGCGGTGCCTACCATTTTCGCCCGTCCATGGCTGTTCGCCCAGGTGCTGTTTTCGGGGAAAACCCATCCCCTCTTCGAGCAGATCCGGGGAGAGTGGCGGGGCTTGCTGGGGTTGTTTTGCTTCAAAGATATCCTGCAAATCAACCTCCAGGTAACCGGTTACCGGATTCCCGATGAATTTGCCGAAAACCCGGCTAATTCGCAAATCTTCGAGAAATTACTTAACTTGCTGATTCCCAATGAATTATGGCGGAATATTTTCCTAATAAAAGTAGAAGATCGGGTAGTGGGGGCCACTTCCCCGCTCACGGTTTTCTTTACTCCCGCCCAATACGCCTGTCCCAAGGACATCATCCCCTGGAGCAACCAGATGGGACAGCTCACCGACCCTACTCCTTATTTTAAAACTCAAAGAGAAGCCGGAAAATTAAACCTGCAGCTATTGAAAACCTGGCTAAAAAACCTGCTCAACCAACTAACCCAAAGCCAACTGGCCCAGGATATCCAAATCAAAATCGCTTATTTATTGCAGGAATGGCTGGACGAGTTGGAAGTCAATGCCTTAGGGCAGGACCAGTTCGTTTTCCAGCATCAAATGATCTCCGAGCTCCCCTATTCCCTGTTTTCCCAACCCATCGACATGATTTTCCCCTCCCAAGTGGAAAGCGATATTTTCCTCGATATCCCGGAGTTGGAAAACCCGCCCCTGATTATTTGCAGCGAAACCCTCAAGGAAGGAATTATTTTATATCACGGTCCCAGCGGGCATTTCACCGGGGATATGATCAAATCTCCCGCGGGATCAAAAGGAGACCGCCTGGAGACCAGTACCGGCAGGTTCCTCAACGTGCCCTGGATCCGTCCCGAGCTGCTCTTTTCCCAACAAATCATGAAACTCGGCCTGACCTCCAACACCTGGAATCAGCGCCTGATGCAGAACATCTCCTCCACTTATACCCTGCCCTTTACCGAGGAGTTTTTCAATTTCTTCGATCTGGAATTCCTGGAAAAAAATTTCCGGCTCAACCTGGGGGGAGAGAAACTGATATCCACCCTCAGCCTGCCCTTGAAAAAGCGCAAAATCCAATGGATGCAGATTTATGAACCGGATAAAATCCGCAAATTCGAGCCTGATATAAACCCGGTGCTGGAAGTCTGGCCCAACTTCTCCACTCCCGACTGGAAATTATATTATCTCTTCTATAAAACGCTGGAACCCCTCTACACGGTATCCCTGGGCGACCAGGCCGACCGCACCAAGCTGGCCTTAAACCCTTTGGGCCAAATTCGCAGTTCCGCCGGCAAGGGCGAAGATCACATGGTCTGGGAACTGGAAAGTTTTCCCAATATCATCGCCTGCCGCTGCGGGGACAATTCCGCAGGAGTGATTTTGCTGAACCGGCCCCAAAAGGAAACCGGCAAAGCCGCCAATTTCTGGGATGTGGGGTTCGACTTCGGAACCTCCAACACCAATATTTTCTATAAAGACGCTACCGACATCCGGCCGCTTGCCCTGCACGACTACTATTTTCAAATTACCGATACCCCGCCGGGCACCAGGGAAGAAGCGATCCTTTTCAAGAACTTCTTCCCGCCCCGGATTCCCCGTAAAATCGAGGAAATCAAACCCGACTTTCCCACCCTCTTTCTTTTGACCGACCGGGAAAGACTTTCCGGCCATTCCACCACTTCGGCCCCCACAGAAGACATCGCTTACCTGCAGCCCCTGAGACTGGGTAAATGGCTGACCGACAACTTGAAACCCAACTTGAAATGGCTGGAAAGAGCCGAGGAGAGAAAATGGATTTCTTCCTATCTGCGCCATCTCATCATTATGCTGGCGGCGGAAGCCAAGGTTAAAGGGGTCAGGGAAATGGAAATACGCTGGTCTTATCCTTCGGCCTTTAAAAAAGGCTGGATTCTGGATATGCATACCATGTGGAACAACCTGGTGGCAGATTGCCAGGGGCTGACCGGTATCGACATCAGGGTAGCTCAGCCCGCTCATTTGAAAGACCTGACCGAGAGCGTGGCAATGGTTAAATATTTCGTCGAAACCCAGAACGCTTCCCCGGCCGGAGACAACCCCGGAGTATTCATCGACATCGGAGGTGGAACCACCGACATCGGCATCTGGCGCAACAATAAGCTGATGTTCCAGACCTCGATCAAGTTGGCCGGCAACGACATCATAAGCGAATACGCCAAGAAAGACCGGAATTTTCGGGAAGAGCTGGTGGAAGTGATTTTCGGCAGCAAAGAAGAAGCCATCCTGGCCGATTTCGACCGGGAACCGGCTTCCGTGGTCAACGCCCTGATCGGCAAGGAAGAAGATTACCTGAAGCTGAAAACCGCCCTGGCTACCGGCCTGAATGTTTCCCCGGCTTTCAAGAGCATCCGCACCCTGATCTTCAGTTTCCTGGCCGGCATCATGTTTTACGTAGGCAGGCTACTGCAGCACACCGAGCTGAACTTCGGGGATTTCTCCGAAGTGGAACTCTGGATCGGCGGCAAGGCCAGCCGAATGGCCGACTGGGTGGGTGACGTGCAAATTTACAAGGAAATCCTCAAGGAGTTCGTCCTAAAAGGCGCCAACCAGGCCTTGCAAAAGATTGAAATTAATTTCTCCCAACACCCCAAAGCCGAAGTAGGAATGGGGCTGGTGATTAAAAGAGATTTCGGAGAATTCCCCGACTCCATCACCATTTCAGGTGAGGACAACTATTTAGCCGAGGGGGAAGAAATCCGCTGGAATTCCGAATTAAACGAAGAAATCTTCACTAAAATCCAGCCCGCTCCGGGAGCCGATACTCTTTCCAATTTCCCCTGGTTCAACACGTTCTTTAACCTTTTGAAAGAAAAAATCCACGATGCCGGGGGGCTCAACTCCATCACCTCCCCGCCCAACTTCCGGGGCAAGGTGCAGGAAGAAATCTACAAATGCAAGACAGCCGGAGGACCGGACAAGGACTTTATTATTCAGGCCCTGTTTATCCTGGAATTAAAAGTAATGCTGAAACATTTTCTGCAAAACTAAAAAACTAAAAGGGGGATTTATGGATCCCAACGCAATCGGCGGTCTTCCCAAGGATCTCTTATCTTTTCTCTGGATCAGTTTGTCGGCTCTGGTGTTTACTGTGCTGGCGATTTTCCTGCTGATGCGCTTTTTCGGCAAAAAGAAAGAAGAAGCATCCCCGCTAACCCTGGAAGTAAACGAATGCAGGAATGAATTAAAAAAGATGGGCCAGGAATTCGCCAAACTCTGGGAAACCCTGGAACTGTTAAAAAAATCGGGCATAGTTCCTGAAACGGCCGAAGCAAAAACCAACGATCTGCCTGTTTCATCCCTGCCTCTCCAAGAACGAATTACCGCACTATACAACCAGGCGGCTACGGGTAACTGGGAAAAAGCTTTTGCTTCCTTAACTATTGAGCGGGTAGTGGTGCCGGATCTGGCCGCCATGGAAGAAAAAGTCAAATACCAGGCCCTCTCCCTGGAAGCTCATCCCTCGGGTGAATTAATTTTAATTTCCGGGGAAGGGGTGGACTTTCTGGTGCCCCTGCCGGGGATTTCCATGGCCTCGGCTCCCAAACTATTCAAGAACTTCTTCAACCTGCCCCAGAGCGGAAGCGGAAAAGTAGAAGCCTTGCTGGCCCCCGCTCTGGTGAAGTTCGACCGGGGCGCTGGAAAATGCCAGGTATTGAAACCCGGAGAACTGAAATTCAAAGATGAATCCTATACCCCTGCTCCCCAAGAAGCGCAGTCGGATCAAGGATTCCATCTGCGGGAAATCAGCGGGGTGAAAGAGCGCATTAAAAGCTTGGAAACCCAACTAAACCAGTTGGAGACCCAAATCATCCAGTTAAACAGCCGGCTTGCGGAAATTAAAACCGCTCCAGCCACGGAGCCGGTAAAAACCATCGAACCCACCCCGGCAAATCCCCCGGCGTCCCCCGGAGCGATTCAGCCGGTAATTGCCTCCAATAAGCTTGAGGCCCCTCCCACTCCGTTGGAGCTTTCCTCGATGCCCGCCTGGATAAGCCGGGTGATGGATATTTACAACCAGGAAAAAGGCGCCAAGGCACAATTAAAAGAAAAATTGCTCTCCCGGATTCACGACCTGCTGCCGGAACTGGCCGTCCGGGAAACGGCCTGGGAAGAAGCCGGTTATCATCGAATTGAATTCCTCGACATTACAGACCGGGACAATATCCGCACTTACCTGCCGGTCAACCTGGAACTCAATTACAAGGAAGCTGCGGGGCAGCGGTTTACCGCTAAATTTCTCCAGCATTATTACAACCCTCCCTCTTCCGAAGCTTTCAAGGCTTTTATCGACCGCCTGGAGTTGCCGGTAATCCTGCAAAAAGATGAGATTTCCCTCAAGGGCAGGATTAAATACCGGGAAGAAAGAATTTAGCCGAAAATTCCCGGTTATGTAATTATGACAGCTAAATCCAGAGCCCCCCAGGGCGAAATTCCCGCATCCAGGCTCACCGACCTGATTCAACGCCTAAAAACCGGCAACCTTGATACCAGGGAAAGTGCAGTTTTTGCATTGGCCAGAATGGGAAAAGAGGCCGTTCCCGGTCTGGTGGCCGCCCTGGAGAATGAAGAAAACAGCCGCTACTGGCTGATCGTGGCGCTACGGGAAATCCTGGAACCAAGCTCCGTGAACGCCTTAATCAAGACTTTATCCGACCGGGATGAATATGTCCGTAAAATTTCCGCCGAAACCCTGGGGAAACTAATGGGGGTTGCAGCTCTGCCGGATTTAATCAAGGCGCTTAACGACGAGGAAGACGGGGTCAGAAGCACCGCCGCCGAAGCCCTGGGCAAGTTAAAAGATACCAAAGCCGTGAAACCTTTGGCCGACTTGCTGCTTAACGATCGCTACGGTAATGTCCGGGAAATGGCCGCTCGAGCCTTGGGAGAAATCGGGGATGAGTCTGCGGTGGAGTCATTAATTTCAGCCCTTAAAGACTCCAAGGAGAATGTCCGGGCAGGCTGCGCCGAGGCCTTAGGTAAAATCAAGCATCCCCAAGCCCTTGGCCCGTTATGGGAAAAACTCCAAGACGCCGACTGGGGAGTTCGCAAAAACGCCATTTGGGCCCTGGGAGAAATCCCCACCCCGGAATCTATTCCTCACTTAGTCTCCGGCATAAATGACCAGGATTCGGGAATTAAAATCGCCTTAGCCCAGACTTTAGCAAAAATCCAGGACGAAGCCGCGGTTCCCGAGTTGACTTTTTTGCTTTCCGACGAAATTGAAACAGTTCGCAAAGCCGGGAGCAAAGCCTTGAAGCACCTCGCCGAAAACCAAACCCCCCTGGCTTTGCTGGGAAAAGCCCTGACCCTGGCCCGAACCGGAAATTTTATTGAAGCCGATAAATTACTGGATTCGGCTTTACAATTTAACCCGGCGATCACCCAAACAATTCCAGTTCCCAGCTTTGAGCAACTGGCTAAAATCAAGCCTGAGCTAAAGAACTGGCTACAGGAGAAGAATCTTGTCGCCAGAGGGTATTCCATTAATGACGATGCTTGGGAAGAAACGCCGGAGGAAATCGAACAGCCTCCCCTCCCCCAGTCCATCAAGCTGGCCGCGGAACTTTACAATAATCTGTTGAGCGAACAAACTTCCTCGCTGAAATTCCAGCAGGAATTACTGGCGGGCTTAACCAAACTGGAACTGGACTTCCGCATGGAATTCTGGGAGGAACCGGGCTATCAGCGTCTGCCTTATTTAAAAATCAAAGACAGGGAAAATAACCAATCGATCCTCCCTACCGAAATCAACCTGGACTTCAAGGAAGCAGGCGGCCAAAGATTTTCTCGCCAATTCTTCCAGGGATATTATAACCTGCCTCCAGAAGAAACTTCCAAGGCTTTTCTGCGGCAAATTTTAATTCCGGTAGTTATTACCGCGCAGCAAGTTAAACAAAAAGGACTGCTGAAATACCGCACCACTAAGCTGGAAGATGAGACCCGCCAAAAAATCAAAGGCTGGCTGGAAATTATCAACCGGGAAAACCCGGAGGATGTGCAAAACGCCCTCACCGGTTTGCGGAAATTCTCGGAAACCGGTTTCCCCTTGATCATCAAGGCTTTGCATAATCCCGAGCAAAACCGCCGGGAAAATCTGGCCGAAATCCTGGGAGACTTGAAAGACGAAAGAGCCGTTCCTCATTTAATTGAAATCTTAAAGCTGGAGCCGGAAAGTTTGAGCCGGGCGGCTAATGAGGCTTTGCTTCAAATTGGGGAGCTCGCTTCCCCCCTGGCCTTATATGGTAAAGTTGTAGCCCTGGAACAAAGCGGGCAAAGCGAAAACGCGGTTTCCACCCTGCTATCCGCCTTGAAGCTTGACCCAGACTTGACAACTACGGCGAAAAATGAGTCCCTCCTGCAAGGGAAACAATTTAAGGCTCTATGGGGAAACCGGAAAAAAAGCGAGAACAAAATCACCGATGCCGAATACTGGTACAATAAAGGACTGGCTCTGGGAGAAGAGAGCAAGTACCAGGAGGAAATCGATTCCTACGATAAGGCCATCTCCCTCAATCCCGCATATTTTGAAGCATGGTACAACAAGGGCCTGGCCCTGGGGGAACTAGGCCGCTACCAGGAAGAGATTCAATGTTACGAAACCGCCCTTACTATCAATCCCGACTCTCCCCAGACTTGGTACAACCTTGGTCTGGCCCTGAGGGAACAAAATTCACCCGAGCTGGAACTTGAATGCTACAACAAAGCTATCGCAGCCGATCCCGATTACCTGGAAGCATGGTACAACAAAGCCGTTGCTTTGGGTGAACTGGGCCGAACCCAAGAAGAAATTGACAGTTACACTCAAGTACTCAGGCTGAACCCGCAAGACCTCGATGCCTGGTTCAACCAGGGATTAGCTTTAAAACAACTGGGGAACGACCACAAAGCCGAACAATGTTTTGACCGCTTGCTGGAACTTAACCCCGGCGACGAAAATGCCTGGTTTCAAAAAGGACAGCTGGCGGAAGCCCGCAACGATTACCCATCCGCTTTGAACGCCTATGCCGAAGCCCTATCTTTAAACTATAAGTCGGCTGAATCCTGGAATCGTCTGGGTTTTTGCCAGCAACAAACCGGCAAAATTACCGAAGCATTAATGTCATACGACCAGGCCTTGCGAATCGATCCTCAAAGAGAAGATGTGCAGGAACGTAAAACCAACCTTAGCCAGAGTTTGCTGATCAAGAACCTGATCCTGGAACGGGCTTTACAGCGACAAAATCATAGGGCCGCAAACTCGCTTTCCCTGGACGAATTGCGCAAGTTAAACAAATATCAGGAACATCTATTTAAATTACTGCAAAACGAAGATCTCCGGATTCGAATTGAAACCTATTTAACTCTGGGAGAATTGAAACTTGAAGGATCGACAAAATACCTGCTGGAAGCTCTCCACAGTCCGGAACCCCGGGTAAGGGAAGCTGCAGCCCACAGTCTGGGACTGCTTAAGTCGGAGAATGCCTTTACCCCCATAAAGGAACTATTGCAAGACTCCGATCCGCAAATTCGCAATACTGCAGTTCACTCCCTGGTGCAAATTAATCCACGGCAAAGCAAAACCGTCATCCTTGAATTGCTGAAAGACTCCGACCCGGGGGTCAAGGAAAAAACCGCCAAGTTGCTGGGTGAATTGAACGCCCAGGAAGCCGCAAACTCCCTGCTCGAGGCCTTGAACGATGCGGACCCGATGGTTATTTCCGCGGCTGTCAAAGCTTTGGGGCGGTTGAAAGTCCGGGAAGCCCTGAAACCCTTGCTTCAACTTTTAAATACCAATGAACCGGAATTAAAAAGAACGGTGGTCGGAGCATTAAGAATCATCGCCCCCCAGGCCGCTTTTAAAATTTTCGTAAAACTGCTAAATTCACCCGACGAACAAATCCGGGCCCAATCTATTCTGGCTCTGGGAGAGAGCGCAAGCGAAGAAGCCGTTCAAATTTTACTGCCGCATCTTACCGATTCCCATTGGGGAGTGCGCCTGATCGTTATTCAAATCTTAATCAAACTGGCCCGGGTAAATCCGGACTCGGCCCTGGCCCTTTACGGGGAAGCCGCCGCCTTGCTTCAAGAGGGAAGAAGCCAGGAGGCGATTCCGGTGCTGAAAAAAACTTTTGAACTGAACCCCATGTTAAAAGCCAAAGCCGCCCTCGACCCGCTTTTATCCTCCCTTAAAATCAAAACCCCCTGAAGAACAGAGGGTTTTACTGAATCAATCTATAATTTTCTCTATTTCCCCCGCTCAAAAATATAATCGTTATATTGAAAATAACTATTATAATCGCTGCCGGTCAGCTGCTGAAGATCTCCCCCGGTAGCCGCATCAATGGAATAGATCTGGAACTGGGGATCCATCTTCAGCCCGCTGAGTTCAAATAAGTTGAAGGACCGTTCGGAATTTCTATTCCCCCAATAATTGCTGAAAATCAGCCGGGAATAATCGTAAGAGAAATGCAGCGAGCTAATGGAACTTTCGCCTGCCGTATATAATATTTCCGGGGGATCCAGGGGATTATCCAAATCCAGCACCCGAATTTGATTTTCCCAGGGCTCCCAGGTACCCCAGACATAGTATAAATGAGTTTCATCCCTGGAATACATCGGACTTGCACACATCCCGATGTAATCATCATCTCTGACCAGAAGTTCCTCATTGCTGCCGTCCCAATTAATCTGGTAAATTCCGGCATCGGATTGCACCACCGGCCTGCTCTGAGGCGGATGCTCATAACGATACTTATAAACAATCCGGCTGCCGTCATAGTTCAACCGGGGAGAAAAATTGTAATTATATTCTTCAGTATCCAAAATCCGATGACTGTCGGTTCCGTCGGAAGCGACTCCAATCAGGCCCAAAGAGCGATTGCCGGGATCAAAATTATAAGCAATCCGACTGCCATCGCCGGAAATCCCGACTTCACTAAAATGGTACGCATCATCCAAAAGCCTGAGATTATCGGCATTGCCGTCCATTACCCAAAGCCGGGTGATATCCTGGTTCCCATCAACGTCAATATAGGCGATTCGAGCGGCATCTTCGGAAAAATCCAAAGCCCTGGTGGGATACTCAGTATCCCGCAGGAGCTGCTGATTGCTGCCGTCCGCCTCCATTACAAAGATATCATAAAACGCCCCGTTCTGGTCGGAAACAAAAGGGATGGGATGTTCCGGGGGCGGGGGAGGCGGAGGCCCGGCTTGCTCTCTCTCGCCGCAGCAATAATAGTTGCAGGAAGAAACCAGGAATAATCCTGCCAACAAAAAGAACAGCATCGGCCAATTAATACAATTCTTCATCTTGCTCCCCCTCAAAAGACCGGGCTCGGTAAAACCCCCAAAGAAACAGTTCCCAACTGCTTATTGTATGAACCCGAGCCCAAAATAATCCTGACTTAATTTTCGCTTTCTTGAGGAGAATTTCCTTCGCCTAAGTCGCCCAAATTTCTCCTCCGGCAGGAATACCGCTCCCGGCAAAAGAAGATTTCTTTATGCAGTTGACCAATATCACCCGAAGAATTCAATTAACTCTCACGCTTTTGGTTTCCGTATTCATTCTCGGGAGCGCCGGCTACTACTTTATCGGCAAGGGACAATGGAGCTGGCTGGACTGTATTTACATGACCGTGATTACTCTGGGATCTCAGGGTTACCGGGAAGTGATTGAACCGACTCCGGGAGTGAAGATATTCACCATCATCTTAATTCTAACCGGGATGAGCGTCATCTTATATGCTACCACCAGCATTATTGCTTTTATCATTGAAGGCGACCTCAGCAATGTTTTATGGAGGCGAAAAATGGATCGAGAAATCAATAAATTAGAAGATCATTTCATAGTCTGCGGGGCAGGCAAATTCGGCAGCTACATCGCCGATGAATTGAGAGCCACCAAAAGAGACTTTGTCTTAATTGAAATCGATCCCGAAACCATTGAAAAATTAAAAGAGCTGGGGAACGAAGACTTATTTGTACTGGGAGATGCGATGGAAGACAAGATTTTAAGCGAAGCCGGAATTGAGAAGGCTACCGGACTGGTCTGCGCTACCGATTCAGACCAAAAAAATCTATTTATCGCAGTAGCAGCCCGTTCCTTAAATCATAAACTACGGGTAGTCTCCAAAGTCGACGACCCGGACTGCGGATCTAAATTCCTTAAAATCGGGGTCAATTCGGTGGTTTCCCCGCAATACATCGGAGCCTTGAGACTGGCTTCCGAATTAATGCGCCCCACCGTCACCAATTTCCTGGACACCATGATGCGGGATAAAACCAAGACTATTCGGGTGGAAGAAGTCACCATCCCGCAAAACTCCCCGATGATCGGAAAAACCTTAGGGGAAGCCAAAGTTAAAGAAAAAACCGGCCTCCAGGTATTAGGCATCAAATCCACGGAGAGTGTGGACTATATTTACAATCCCCAAAGCTCGGAAAAAATCAGGGGCGGGAATATCCTAGTGGTTTACGGCGAAGTCGGGGGAACCCAAAAGCTGCAAAAAATGCTGGAAGACGGCTTTCATTTATAATTTTCCAATTAGTTTAAAAATTCCAGGTAACCCCAAAAAGATTCCGCCTCAGAGGGCTGCTGTTATTTAAACCCCAGGACATTCCATAATCCAGGGAAAAATTATCTGAAAGAGAATAAGTAAATTTAACCGTGGCCTGCAGGGTATTCTGGTTAAAATTCAGATCGGCATTATCCTCTCCGTAAATTTCCGCTGAACCATCCAGGCAGGGAGATAATTCCCGGTCCACCTTGAACTTATAATAAGGATGGTTGGAACGGGAAACTCCGGGAGCTTTCCCCAAAAAATTGTAGCCGTAATTTAAATGTTCGGCCCATTTCTCCCAGCGATGAGTGGCGATGGCATGAACCGCAAGATCCGTAACCCCGTTGCCTAATCCTTCCTGGAGATTAGCGGTATTAAGCTTGATGGAGGCAACCGTGGAAAATATAATCCGGCCCTCCTCCAGCTTGGGGGTCCACAGATATTTCAGCCCGCCCATGAAATCGTTAAAGCCCGAAGCATTACCGGATCCCCAATAGGCGGTATAAGGCTGCTGGATTCCGATATCCCATCGGGTCGAAAATCCATACTTGAAAGCCAGGGTGGTCAACTGGTAAAACGGCTGATCCGGCTGCCGGTCAACTTCGGAATTGAGCAGCCATTGTCCATGATGATCGGGAATGGTTTCCGCCTCATCAGTAGTATCCACTCCGGCATTGGGATAAAAAGAGTCCGCCCCCAAAGGCATCAAGCTCCCGAGCCAAAAGAAACCTGCCAGCAAAAGCCCGCAGATTACTCTATGCATTCCAACCCTAAAACTTTCAACTGTTCATTACCTACGGTAACCGGGGCTTCAGTCAAGGGGCAAATCGCGCTTAAATTTTTGGGGAAAGCGATTACCTCCCGGATACTGTCTTCCCCGGCCAGAATAGCGATCATCCGGTCAAAGCCCAGGGCTATTCCTCCGTGAGGCGGAGCCCCGTATTCAAAAGCCTCCAATAAAAAACCGAATTTTGCCCGGGCTTCTTCAGGGCCTATCCCCAAAATCTTAAATACCTTTTCCTGCAGTTCGCGCTGGTGGATTCTAATACTCCCCGAAGCCAGTTCATAGCCGTTCAATACCATATCGTAAGAGTTTGCCCGCACCTTCAAAGGTTCGCTATCCATATACTGCAAGTCTTCGTCAAGGGGCGAAGTGAAGGCATGATGCTCGGCGTCAATTCTATTCTCCTCTTCGTCAAATTTAAACAAGGGGAAATCTATTACCCACAAAAACTTGAACTGGTCTTTGGGCAGGTTTAAAAACCGCCGGGCCAGTTCCACCCGGAATTTACCCAGGCTTTCATTGAGCCGTTTTTCCTGGTCGGCTCCCAGCATCAGCAAATCCCCGGGCTGAAAACCGGATTTTTCCAGTAACGCATTGAGGATTTCGGGCCTCAAATGGTCTTTCAAGGGAGATTTTATCTCGCCCTCGGCCTGACTTAAAAATACCAGTCCCTTGCCCCCGACTTTCTTAAACGCTTCGATCAGTTCGTCGCGTTCCTTGCGGGACAGGTTGTCCTTGCCCGATAATACGATCCCTTTGATCTTGCCGCCGCCGTCAACGACTTGCTTTAAGATATTGAAAGTGGTTTCAGCGAAAAAACCGGTTAAATCCGTCAACTCCATGCCGTAGCGCAAGTCCGGCTTATCGCTTCCAAAGCGATCCATTGCTTCCCGGTAAGTCATACGGGAAAAAGGCAGGGCTAGCTCCTGGTGGAAGCATTTTTCAAATACCAATTTCAGCATGTTTTCTATCAGGGTAAACAATTCATCCCGTTTAACGAAAGACATCTCCAGATCAATCTGGGTAAATTCCGGCTGGCGGTCGGCCCTTAAATCTTCGTCCCGAAAGCAGCGCACGATCTGAAAATATTTGTCCAGCCCCGCCACCATTAAAATTTGCTTAAACAATTGAGGCGACTGGGCCAGGGCATAAAACTTGCCCCGGTTGACCCGGCTGGGCACCAGGTAATCCCGGGCTCCTTCCGGAGTGCTCTTGGTCATCACAGGGGTTTCGATTTCCCAAAAACCCTCGCGGTCTAAATAATCCCGCACGGCCTTGGCTACCTGATGTCTTAATTTAAGAATCTCCAACCGATCGGTTCTCCGCAAATCCAAGTAGCGGTATTTCATCCGCAAATTTTCTTCCACCTGCTGGTCTTCGGCGATTTGAAACGGCGGAGTTTTGGCCTGGTTATAAATTTCCAGCTTTTCGGCCAGAATCTCGATCTTACCCGTAGGTAAATTAGGATTTTCGGCATCCTGGGGTCTCCGGCACACCTTGCCCTCCACCCCCAGCACGAATTCAGAGCGCAAATCCTTGGCTTTATCGAGCAAATCCTGCTTGCCCGGATCAAACACCACCTGCGCCACTCCGCTGCGGTCTCTCAGATCCACAAAAATAACCCCGCCTAAGTCTCTTCTTTTTTTGATCCACCCGCAAACTTTAACTGTCTCTCCTACCTGTTCCAAACTTAGTTCTCCGCAGTAATCCGTCCGATAACTCGCCATTTCTTATCCTCACTTATAGATTTAACTTAATTTTTCTTTAATAATCCTTGAACTCCAGCTATCAACTCTTCGCAAGTGCGTTTAAAATCCTGCAGCTTGATCTTTACATTGGGTACCATCCAGGGAGCCCACTGCTGAGAGCATAAACTGTAAGTCGAAGCCAGATAAAGCGCTGCCACCGGAACTTTCAAGGCCGAAGCCAGGTGTACCCCCCCCGAGTCCGGGGTAATCAATAAATCCATCTGCTTCACTTTAGCGGCCCATTCGGCAAAATTCTGGTTGGCATAGAAATCTATTCCCGGTTTTTCTTTTAGCAATCCATACAGCTCTTTTCCCAGGTCAGCCTCTTGGGGGCCGTAAAACATCGACAGCAAAGCGTTGGGAAAAGCATAACGCAACTTTAAAATTAACTCTGAGAGCTGGGAGATTTTCCAGTCCTGTTTAAGCCAGCGCCCGGAGAGCTGGAACCCCAGCAAGCCTCCCGAAAAATTCCGGCTTTTTTCTTGTATTTTTTGCTCGGCTTTGGCAACCTCTTGCGGGTTTAAAGCTACCACCATTTCCCGGTCGAAAACCGGCAAGCCCATATGAAAGGCCAGTTGTTCCAGTTGCTCGATTTCGTGGGGCACCTTTTCCTTGCGGGAAAGTCTTTTTCTCAAATTCAGCAGCAAGGGTCGGTTAAGCCATTTTTTCACCAGATAATTAACCATCGGCCTTTCCGGGTAAACAATTCCGGCCCGGATCCCGGCGTTTGAATCGGCCGCCATTTTATAGGCATCGCTGACCGGGGAAAGGGCCACCGCCACTTCCCATTTATTGCCGGTTACTTTCTCCTGGGTTGCTTTTTCCTCCCAGATCAGCAATTCATCGGCCAGAGCCGTGCCTTCCATGACATCCTCGGCGTAACGGGAAACCACCAAAGTTATCTTGGCCCGGGGGACAGCCTTTTTGATGGAATTGATAAATGTGGTGGAAAGCAGGAGATCTCCGATTTTATCGTTCCTGATCAATAAAATGTTTTTAACCTCTTTGATGTTCAATTGAGGCCGTCCTTCAAGGCTTTTTTGATCCCCGACAAATAACAGTGCTGCAAGATAATTTCCTGCCAGAAAGGGGTTAAATTTTCTCCTTGCTGTTTTTTGACTTCCACCAAAGCCGGGAACAAGCTCAAGGCGTCATACCACAAAAAGGCCAGGGGATTCCATCCCAGCTTCAGCTTGATTTGCGTGTCTTTATGCTTGTTATAAAAACGGACGGTAGAAATACCCGCCAGCCTCATCTTTTCGCATTTTTCGGCGAACCCCACCGGGTGCCAATGATAATTAACCGCCAAGCGGTTATAGAGAATTTTTAAACCGCTTCTCTGCAGGCGGTAACCCAATTCCAGATCTTCGTGACCGTAGCCGGTAAAATTATCGTCAAATCCTCCCACAGTAAGCAGGCTTTCCCGGGAAGCCGAGGCGTTGCCGGTCAAAAAATAAAGCCAGGATAATTCCTTGCGGCTGGGCGGGTGAAGGGTTCTGCGTTTTTCGGGGTTCTTCTGAACCTCCCGGTATTCATCATAGCTATCCACCTGAACTTCGCAGCCCACCACGGCGGCTTTGGGGTTGGCCTGGTGAAAGCGGAAATGCTCGCTCAGTAAATTGGGTTCGGCGATGATATCGGCGTCGGTGAATAAAACAATTTCACCTTTAGAAGCATTCAAGCCGGCGTTGCGGGCTTCTCCCCGCCCCCGGTAATTACCCCGCAAATAGTTAATTTTCGGGGATGCCAAACTCTCCAGGAGCTGCCGGGTTTCATCCGTAGAATTGCTGTCGGCCAAAAGCACTTCATAATCGGAGAAATCCTGTTCCAGGAGGGAGGGCAAAACCTTGGCCAAAGTTTCGGCCCGGTTATAAGTCGGTATGACGATGCTGATCTTCATAAATTTTTAACGTGCTTTTCACCGTATCAAAATAGGCAAAGTCAATCAAACGGTTGGCGGCCCACAGGTTTAAGCCGGTCAATTTGCCTTGCGGAGCTTTGGTCAGAATGTCGTCGCAAAACTTCGACGAGAAGCCACCCAAACGCAGGGCCCGATCCCAGACAAAGCGGGGAGCGTGAATGCCGGTCGCCATTTTAACTTTCAAGCCGGGGTGCTGATAGAGAAACTTAACCGCCATCCGGCCCTTAGCTTGAGCCTGAGCGACTTTCCGGGGGACATCTTCTTTTTTTAATTCGGGTTTGAGATGAAACACCAACGCCTTGCGGTTATAACGACTGACCAGTCCCAGATTGCGCAAGCGCAATCCCAGCTCCAGATCTTCCCAGCCGTATTCGTCATAACTGACATCGAACAACCCGGCCTCAAACAAGTATTCCCGGGCCACCGAAACATTGGAAGTCCAGAAAAAGGAAGTGGAAATATCGGCCATGGTGAAGCCCGGCTTTTCAGTCCGGCTTAAATCGCTGACATGATGCACCCTTCCCCGCAGCACGGTTTTGGGGTGCAGGCGGTGAATTCTGGCATGCTCTTTTAACAAGTCCGGGCTGGCGATGATATCGTCATCCACAAACAGGACATATTTCCCCTTTACATTGTTGAGCCCCGGGTTGCGGGCGGTAGCCAGTCCCTGGTTTTCCTGGTAAAGATAATTCAAGGCCGCCGGGGACTTGAGGCTCTTGACCATCTCCCCGGTATCGTCCTTGGAGCCGTCGTCCACCAGGACGATTTCAAAATCATCGGCGGGGAAATCCTGCTTAAACAGGGCTTCCAAGCACTTATTTAAAGAACGGCTACGGTTATATGAACAAATTTGAACAGAAATTTCCGGTTGCATAATTTAAAAAATTCTAGTTATTAAGGAAAAGCCCTTTTCCTCAAGCTTTTTCTTTTAATTCTTTCAAAGCTTTGGTCATCGAAGCCAGGTAGTGATGAAGAAAGATTCTCCTGGCCCAGAAACGCTCCCAGATTTGAGGCAGATTTTTCTCCCACATTTTATAACCCAGAGCGGCCACCAGGGAGTTGGCGGTCAACCATCCCCAGCCCTTGATCAACCAGTAGTTGCCGGTAGCCAGCCTGACCCGCAAATTAGGATGCTTGCTATAAAACAAGGCGGCGGTTCTCCCCATTTCTTCGGCTTTTTGCTTCATCTGCTCCAGGTTGGCTTTTTGCCAAAGGGGGCGAAAGTGATAAAGATAAGCCGAGGAGGTAAATACCGGCCGGTAACCCGCCTTTCTCAGGCGAAGCCCGGCCTCGTTGTCTTCCCAGCCGTATTCGATAAAATCCTCGTCAAAGCCGCCGGCGGCCAAAAATCCGCTGCGATTGACCGAAGCGTTGCAGGTGCAGAAAATTGCAGTGGAATAGTCCGGCAGCTTGGCCTTTTGGCCCGAGGGCATTTCCAGCTTATCAATGTCGATGATCGGGCCCCGGCCGATGACTTTTTCCCCTTTCAAATGTAAATTATAATGGGTCGAAAGAAAGGAATCCGGCAATAAGACATCGTCATCCACGAACAAAGCGATCTTGCCCTGGGCGTTCTTGAGCCCTGCGTTGCGGGCCCCGGCTCTTCCGGTTCGGGGCAGGAGCACGTAGCGGACGGCAAAAATAGCTGCAAAATTTTTCACCACTTCTCCGGTATTGTCGTTCGAGCCGTCGTCCACTACTACCAACTCGAATTTTTCCGGGGGCAAATCCTGGGTTTTCAAGGTTGCCAGGCTTTTAGTCAAAATCTGAGCCCGGTTATAAGTGCAAATGATTACGCTAAGCTCGGGAATTGCCATTTTTATCTCCTTGGGCTAAAAAGATCAACAGGTTATAAACCAGGCGCTGGGCGGAGTAAATACTGTCGGAATATAGTTCTTTCAAGCGACGGGAGGTCACCTGCAAGAGAGCCGGATCTTTTAACATTTCCACGGCCTTTTCTCCAATCTCATCGGGATTGATTTTTTTGAACAGTTCTGGAACTACCGCTTGCTGGGCGAGAATATTAGGCTGGCTTACAAAGCCGAAACGCTTGCTGATTTCCAACAAGAACCGCCCTTTTAATTTCGGACCCCAGACCGGGATAATATCCAGCAACCCCACCAAACCGAAGAAGGGAATATCTTCCGGCTGGTTCAACGGCAAAACCACCAGCAGTGGCTTACCGATAATGGCCATTTCGGCAGTCTTGGTGCCGGGAATGCTGATCGCCAGGTCAATGCTTTGGGCTTCGGCGAACTCCCGGGTCAACCTGATCTCCGCACCCCCGGCGGAAATAATTTTCCCCTCGGCAAAACTCCCTTCCACCCCCCCAAGTTTCGGCAAAGGTTTAATTTCTTTCCACCAGGCCTCCAGCTCGGCCTGGGGTAAAAAGGGCGAAAGCAGCAGGGAAAAACCTGAGTGAGGAAAAACTTCCTTCACCACTTCAGCGGTGCGCAAAAACAGCGGAACCATCCCCTTTAATTCCCGCAGGCGGCTGCCGGGCAAAAACATAATCCGGGGGCTTCCTGCGGCTTCAACCGTTTCAGGGGCCTCGTATAGCCGGTCCATCACCTCGTCCGCTACCAGGTCTCCCACAAAAATTATTTTTCGGGAATTGATTCCCTGGCTCACCAGCCTGCGCCGGTTTTTTTCATCCCTGACGAAATAAGCGGTAAAATAACGGTCAAACAGATTATTGGCCCATTGGTAAGAAAACAACGGAGCCTTCCACTGCCGGGCCAGCAGGGCGGAATAAAAAAACTCGCCCCCGAAATGCAGCAGGACGGCTTTTTCCGGCTTGCTCTTCCAAAGGGAAAAATAATCCTTGGAATGAATTATTTCCGTGAACCCTCCCAGGCTTTCCATAACTTTTTTTTCTTCTCCAGTAGAAAACAGACAGGGAAGCAATACACCGATTTTTTTTGCCGCGGGGAAAAAGCGGTTCAGTTGTCTTAACACCGGCTTGACGAAGCCCGCCACTTCCCCGGGAGAATTGGCGAACAAATAAAAGCTCAATTGCTCATCGCGGGAAAAGCGCTCCAGCAAATCGGTGGTGGAAACTCCCGGTAAAAGCGGGATGATCTTGATTTCTCCGCCCGCAGCCTTCACCGCCTCGGCTTCGATCAAGTCTTGTTCCCGGTAGTCTCCCCCCTTAAGATGGAGGTTGGGCTTTAAAATTCTGATGGTTTCAATCGGAGTGTCCTCGTTAAAAATCACTACTGCATCGACTTCCGGGAGCTGCGCCAGGTTCTCGGCCCGGACACGCTCCGGGAAAACCGGCCGCGAGGGGCCTTTCAGCCTTTTAATCGAATCATCGGAATTTAAGCCGATAATTAAAAAATCACCCAGGAGTTTGGCTTCTTTAATCAATTTCAAGTGGCCGGGATGCAGGATGTCAAAACAACCGTTGGTAAAAATCACTTTCCGTTTTTGAGACTTTTTTTCTGCCACCAGCCAGGCCAGCTGCTCCTGGGAGTATATTTTCTCAATGTTTGGCATCGTTAATCTGGGCTATCAATTCCTGCGGGGTAAGGGTAGCGGTGCCGACCTTTCTGACTACCACCGCCGCCGCATAATTAGCCAGCTCCATCGCATTCGGCAAATCCGCCCCGCAAGCCAGGGCCAGGGTAAGGCTGGCGATTACCGTATCTCCGGCTCCGCTGACATCGTAAACTTCCGTGGCTATGGCCGGAATGTGTTTGATTTCTCCCTGAGTGGTAAACAACGACATCCCGAACTCGCCCCGGGTAATCAACACGGCCCGACAGCCCAGGTCATCCAGAATTTTTTCTCCCGCCGAACAAAGAGCGTCTCCATCGGTCAGCGGATAGCCGACATAAGTGGCGGCTTCCTTCTGGTTCAAGCTGACCAGATCCACCCCTTTGAACAAATGCAGGCTTTCCGGTTTGGGACCGGCGGTAAGCAGAACTTTTTTTTCCTTGACTTTTTTGATTAAAGTAGGGAGCAACTCTCCGTTTAAAACCCCCTTGCCGTAATCGGACAATAGAACCGCGTTGTAGCTATTCTTGCCTTCCAGAACTTTAAGAATTTTCTCGGCCTGAGTTTTATCGATTTTTTTCTTGACTTCCCGATCGGCCCGGCAAACTTGCTGGGTATGGGCTACAATCCTGATTTTAGTGGTAGTGGGGCGCTGGGGATCGATCACCAGTCCGGCCAGATTCACCCCAAGCTCTTTTAGCTCGCTTCTTAATAATTTCCCGGCCTCATCTTCTCCGAGCAAGCCCGCCAGAGTCACCTGCCCTCCCAAAGAGACCAGGTTATTAACCACATTGGCGGCTCCCCCCGGGGTATAGGTGCGGTCAAAAATTTCCACTACCGGCACCGGAGCCTCGGGAGATATACGGGATACCTTTCCCCAAAGCCATTCGTCGAGCATGCAGTCGCCGAAGACCAGAATATTTTTCTGCGAAAATTGCTTGATTAATTTGTGGAAATTTTTATGCATAAACTTTTTTTATCCATTCGATAGATTCCCAAAAATTCCTTGCCACAAAATCCGGCAAATGATAAACCGGCGGGATTTTTTCGTACCGACTTTTAGCCCCGGTCAGCAGCAGGATAGACTTAACTTTAGCCGCCCGGGCGGTTTCCACGTCGGAAATTTTATCCCCGATCAGAAAAGATCTGGACAAATCCAACCCCAGTTCTCTTTTAGCCCGGTAAACCTGACCCGGGCGGGGTTTGCGGCAGGTACATAATCCCCGGTATGCCGGTATCGAGGCCCGGGGATGATGAGGACAGTAATAAAACCGGTCGATCTCCACCCCTTGTTCCAAAAATATTTTTTCCAGCGACAAGTTAATTTCCAGCACTTGACTTTCAGGAAACAACCCCCTGGCCACCCCGGACTGGTTGGAAACCACCACCAACTTAAATCCCATTTTTTGCGTGGCTTTCAAGCCCTCGACTACTCCGGGCAGCAACTCCAGCTCCCCTGGGTCGCAAAGATAGCCTTTTTCCTTAATCAAGGTTCCGTCGCGATCTAAAAACAAAGCGGGATTTTTTTTCAAGCCAGCAGCCTCCTGACCGCAGCTTGCAAATCAGCGGGCTGAATTTTCTGGTAACAGGAAAAATATAAACAGCTTTCCTTGACGCAATTTCCCCGGCAGTCCCATTCCAAGGGACGCAACACCTCGTTAGCAACGTCCAAGGGGGCCCAACGCTGAGGGAAATCGCTGCGCAAAGCAAACAAAGCAGCAATTTTTATTCCCAAGGCCGAGGCCATATGCATAGGGCCGGAATCGGGACAAATCAAGACTTTAAACTGCGAAAGCAAACCAGCCAGGCCTCGCAGATCAACTTTTCCGGATAAATCCAGGGAAAATTCCTGCATTTTTTCCCGGATGGCCGAAACCAGCTCCCGTTCATGGTCGTCGCCGGTAAAGACCAGTTTTACCCCGGGAATTTGCGCTACTCCATCGGCCAGAGCCGCCAGATGTTCAGTTGAAATATTGTCGGGAGTAAACCCCACTCCTTTGCCGGGGTGAAAACCTACCAGCAGTTCCCGGCTCACCACTCCCAGAGAGGCCAGCAATTCCTGAGCCTGCTGCCGTTCTTCGGGAGTTAAATTCAAGATCAAGCCGGAATTATGCGGGGCAATCCCCAAAGCCCGGACATAATCCAGCATGATTTCACTCCAATGAGTGTGAGTATCTCCTTCTTCCGAAGCGACTCTAACCTTATGGGTATATAAGAAGCTATAACCCAACCGGGAGCCCTGCCCTACCCGTACCGGAATCCCCCCAAAAAAACTCAGCCAGGCTTCCGGAGCCTGGTTCCATAATACCAACACCCGCTGATAGCGAGATTTTTTCACCCGTTTAACCAGATTATAAAACCCGATAAACTCATCCAGCCGGCTTGCTTCCATCGGAATAATTTCATCCACCTGGGGATTATTCAGCAACAGGGGGGCGAAAGCGGTTTTAACCATTACCGAGAGCGGTTCTCCCGGAAAAGCTTCCTTCAAAGCCCGGTGAACCGGGGTGGAAACCATCAAGTCTCCAATCCCTCCCCGGATCAAAATTACCAAACTGCCTGAATGATTATTCGCCATGTAATTCCAGGGCGGCCAGCAAAACTTCGGCGATGTGCTGTTTTACCATTTTGGGATTGGCGCCCTGCTCCTCCTCGCGAAAAATTGCCCGGTATTCGGTGTTCCAGGGCACCCATCTCTTATGTTCGCGAAATTTATCCCGTTCAAAAATAGTAACCACCTTGCGGTTTACCGCGCTTGCCACATGAGCCGAACCACCGTCCCGGCAAACTAATACCTTGCAATGCTCAAGTAGAGCCGCCCATTGCTTGAAGGATAATCCTCCCGCAAAAATAAACCTGCTGCTGAGCCGGGAAGCCAGTTCCTTAACTAAAATTTCCCCCTGCGAGCCATAAGTGATTAGAATATCGGTTTGCTGGCAAGTTTGGGCCAGACTTTCCAGCAATTCCGCCAGATAATCCCGGCTCCAGTTCCCGGAAAACCATTTAGATTCCAGATGTAAAGCCAAGCCGGTTTTGCGATTCTGTAATAAATCCGAGGCGAACTTACGATCAGCCGGGGATAATTCCAGCACGATTTGTTCGCCCGCTTCTTGCTCCAGTCCCAAATTTTTTAATAATTGCAGGTTAACTTCGACCTCGTGAGGAAAATTGCCGGTCTTCTTGGCGCTTTGCGCCGGATGAATCCATCTATGATTCAAGGTAAGCAGGCTTTTCATGACCGATAGGGGTTTATCCGTATAAAAAAAACCTGCCCGCAAGCCCGCTCCGGAATAATAAGCCAGTGAGTTAGCTTCATCCCGGGGGTCGAAGCAGATCGCCCAGTCGAAATTAACAGCTTTCATGGCATCCCTGAACTGTTTTTTTTGCGCAGGCAGGCGACAGGCCTCAGAATCGTAAACCAGCAAGCGATCCACGGCCGGGTTACCCTCCAGCACTTCCTTGACATAAGGGGTTAAGAGAGCCGTGATTTCGCATTGCGGTAAATTCTTGCGTAAAGCCGCCAAAGCCGGAGTTTTCCATAGTACATCCCCGATATGGTCGAGCATGATAACCAAAACCTTCTTTGGTTGGTTATTAAGCATGCAACAACTTTCCGCAAGCCTCCAGGACGGCCTCGCAAGTTTCTTCGTCCAATTTCCGCCCATCCTGTTTAACCGCCAGAGCCTTACCTCCCCATGGCCCCCAACGTCTCAGGCAATAATCAAAATTATCCGGCGGGAACACGTCCACCACCGGCGTTCCAAGCCCCTGGGCCAAGTGAACCACTCCGGTATCCCAGGTGAGATAAATTGAGAAACCGGCAATCAACGCACCCAACTGCCCCAAACTCAGATCGCCTGCAAATTGGATATGACTTAACCGCGAAGAGAACTCCTGGAGAATGGCTTTTTCTTGAGGGCCGTAAGTTAAAACCCATTGAAAACCGTGGAATCTCTGCTGCAACCTGGCGACCAGCCCGGCAAATTCCTCGGGGCCCCATCCCCAAGGCATAGCTTTTTGACTCAAATGAATTCCGAAAATTTTCTGTTCCGGGAATATGCCCCGGCTTTCCCGCCAGTTGCGGGCAAATTCCAACTCCTGTGGGTTTAACGGAACATTAATCTTTTTCGCAGGCGAAATTTCAAACCCCAAGCAGGGCAGTAATTCCAGCATGGCCTCAACCTCGTGGGGCACGGGTTTTGCGGCCTTCTCGGCTAAATCGGCGGGATGGGGATATTTATGGGTTAAATATAATAAATTTTCCAAATAATGCAGGGGATTACCCCGGTAAAAGTAGCCCACCCGCCTGGGGGCGCCGGAAGCAAAGGCCAGGAGGTTCATCTTGTCCACCGGCCCCAGCACCACGGCCAGATCGAACTTTTCAGCTTTTAGAGCTTTCCTGAAATCCCGCCGTACGGTTTCACCTGCTCCTGGATCATAAACCCAAACCCTGCTGATTGCAGGCATTCTTTGCGGTACTTCGCGGCAGGCAGGCAGGCAGCAGTAATGAATTTGGGCGTTTGAAGCCTGAGAGGCCAGTTGTTCCACAAAAGGAATCGACCAGATCACATCTCCCAAATGGTCCATTTTTATGATAAAGATTTTATTTCCCAATTAGCCGACCCTTCCAAAATAGCTGCCAGCACCCGCTCGGGAGTAATGCTCTTCAAACATTTCATCTTGTCTTCAGCCTGGCAGATGTTGAATTCATCATAACAAGGCGCGCAATCCACTCCCTCGGGACTCAAGGTTCTGACTTCCTCATAATTAACAGGCATCAACTTGGGAGGTAAAACACTAAATATGCCGATAGCGGGAATTCGCTGGGCAATGGCCGTATACAGCAGGCCGCTGTCCACCCCGACATAAAGACGGCTGGCGGAAATTAACGCGGCGGCCTGACGAAAAGTGGTTTTCCCCCTTAAATCCAGCACTCTCCTCTTGGCGCTAAGTTCCGCCTTGGTTCCCAGGAGGATCACCTGATATTCTTTCTCCGCCAGCAGGTTGGCAAGTTCTATCAAATAGGCTTCCGGCCAGCAACGGGTGGGAGATCCGGCTTCCGCACCCAGGGTAATGGTTTTATGATGGCTTAACTTGCTCAAGGTGGTATATTCCTTGCGCCAGTTCCGTTCCTCGAAAGTCAGAAAATAATCCATTTCCTGACCTTTAAAAGGTGCCCGTAAAACAGCAGCCAGGCAAGTCATCACGGTTTTCTTATCCTTACCGTGCAGGTTGTTTTCGATAACTCCCCGGAAATCCAAAACCCAGTTGCTTTCCAGCAGCGGAACATACCAGCTGATGGGATCCTTGAAATCCCAGATCTGATCCAAATACTTGTTTCCGATTAATGCCTCGCTCACCCTGGTTATATAGGAAATTTTGGAGTCGGGAAATTTTTCTCTCAAAGTTCTAATCACCGGGGTGGTAAACAGCACATCCCCGATTTCCCCTCCCCGGATGATCATAATCGACTTCATATTGCCCGAGGGAATTTTCCGCAGCATGATTTCCTCTTCCAAAAAAGGAAATCCCTTAAATTTATCGCGCTCCTCAAAAGGGGTAGTGACCGTTTTAACCGGAAGTTTCAATTTACTCTTATATCTCTTGTCTTTTTGCAACTCGGTAAAAAGGAAGAAACCCAGAGGAATAAGGTATGACCAATCCCCGGGAATTAAGGCCGCAACTAAAGTAAGCACTTGAAAAATAACCAGCGGCTCAACCTTATGGTTATAATCAAAGAAATAAAGCTGCAAAAAATGATCCAGCCGGTGCCCCTGCATGGACAAAACCCACAAAACAAAGGGAGTGGCCAGCATCAGCACCAATAATGCCACGAATAAAGTGCCGGGATCCATGGCAGTTAATTTTCCGATCACCAAGAGCCCAATGGCGATTAAGAAATTAGCCCGGACTACTATTTGTCTACTCATTCCCCCTCCTTTTATACCAGTTATAATTAGCTACGGCCAAATCAAAGATATGATTCCAGCGTTGGCCAAAAACTTGCGGAGAGAACAGCCGCTTAATGGTCTTACGCCCCTCTTCTCCGAGCTTTTTAGCCCGCTCAGGATTATTCATCAACCCTAAAAGAACTTCCCTCAACTCACCGGGATCGGAACTGCAATAACCATTACGGCCATTCTGGATGATCAAGGGCATATCCCCATAGGCCAGGCTCAATACCGGCATCCCGGTAGCCATTGCTTCCAGCATCCCCATGGTAACCGGAGCCTCTACTGTGTTGAGATAAACCCGGTAATCCCGGTAAGTTTGTTTTAAGGTTTTATATTCGGGAGCTTCGAAACTCAGCTGAACCGGCAATTCCGGATTGTTCCCCATAATCTGAAAGGGAATTGCGCCTGCAATTTGCTTAAAAATTTTATAATTGCATTCCCCCCGGTTTGCGATGTGATTGCCGGTCATTAAAAGCTCCGGCTTCTCACCGTTATAGTCCGAATAAATCTCTGTATCGATGGAGTGGTAGATAATAAACCCCCGGCTGATCCCGCTCTGCTGAAAATTGCTATGGGAAATAAATACTTTGGGGACAAAATCAGGAATTTTTCTTAAAATGCTTTTGTCCTTGCCGGTCAAATGGGTGTGACAGGCCACCGCCTTGGGAATATCCCACTTCACGGTTTCCAGGTAACGTTTGGGGGAATCGCAGAGAAGCAGGTCAAATTCCTCCAGATTGGGGATTTTTTCCAAGAATTGATAATTTTCGGGAACCGGCCGCGAACCAAAATCCCTGGATTCAATGCCTTTTACCGGCAGGCGGAAAAACCGGTTGCCGGTCTTAGACAATTCAAATTCGTAAGCCCCGTGAAAGGCAAAGGTTAAAATGCGCAATAAACCCAACCTCCAGATATATGTTCTCAATCATTACGGGTTTTCCTTTTCCTGAGAGGCCGGAAAGGAAAATCTTTTCCTTAATTGAATTTTTTAAAAAAAGGAGGATTGCTCTATGAATACCCCTGAAACTCACAAGTTAGAAGCCGCCCAAGATCTTGAGCTATTGAAAAGAGGAACCCAGGAAATCATCAGCGAGGCCGAACTGCTGGAAAAAATCATCCAGAGCAAAAAAGAAAATCGTCCGCTTATTATAAAATTAGGCTTGGATCCCACCGCCCCGGACATTCACCTGGGTTTTGCGGTGGTCTTGCGCAAACTCCGGCAATTCCAGGATTTGGGGCATCTGGTTATCGTAATAATCGGGGATTTTACCGCCCGGGTGGGAGACCCCTCCGGACGCTCTGAAACCAGGCCGGTCTTAAGCGCCGAAGCCATCGAAGCCAACGCGCGGACTTACAAGGAACAGTTGAGCAAAATCCTCGATCTGGAAAAAACCCGGATTGTCTTTAACAGTCAGTGGTTTGCCCCGATGAATTTCGCCGATATCCTGGAACTGACCCAGAAATATACCGTGGCCCGTCTGCTGGAGCGGGACGATTTCGCCAAGCGCTTCCAGGGCGGCAAGCCCATCGGCCTGCACGAGTTGCTCTATCCCATCATGCAGGGCTATGATTCAGTGCAGTTAAAAGCCGATGTGGAATTAGGCGGCACCGACCAGAAATTCAACCTGCTGGTGGGCCGGGATTTACAAAGGGAATACGGCCAGGCTCCCCAAGTCACAATGACCATGCCGATCCTGGAAGGACTGGACGGCAAAATGAAAATGAGCAAATCACTAAAAAACTATGTGGGTATTTCCGAACCCCCCAAAGAAATGTTCGGCAAACTAATGAGCATTCCTGATGAATTGATGGAAAAATATTTTATCCTGGCGACTTCGGTTCCCCTGGATGAAGTAAAAAGTAAAATCGAGAGCCTGATGTCGGGCGCTCTTCACCCCCGGGAATTGAAAAAAGCCCTGGCGCGCGCCATCATAGGTATTTACCACGGGGAAGCCTCGGCCCTGGAGGCCGAAGCCGAATTCGAAAAAATCTTCCATAACCGGGAAATCCCCGCCGAAATGCCGGAATTTACCCTTGAGGCAGAGGATTTAAGCAGCGGAAAAATCTGGATCGTTAAGCTGTTAAACCTGACCGGCCTTGCTGAAAGCAAGAAAGAGGCCGGCCGCCTGATCGCCCAGGGAGCGGTTTCCTTGAACGGGGAAAAAGTGAATAGCCCGGATTTGGACTTACCCCTGCAAAACGATGCAGTGCTGAAAGTCGGCAGCCGCAAATTCCTGCGGCTTAAATTACCGGCTTAGCCTGCCGGAGGCTCGGCGGGGGGACGCGGTTGGGCTTCGTCTTTGTCTTTTTCTTCATCTTCCCGGCCGTCGAAACTTTTGCGGAATTCCCGCCCGGCCTTGCCCAGGGACTTAGCCAAATCCAACAGCTTGGATGGGCCGAAAATCAACAGCGCCACCAGCAATATTAAAATAATTTCTTGTGGTCCTAGATTAAACATAAGAGAGACTTCTTAATCTTTCAGCCAAATCCTGCCGCCCTTTTTTTCAGGGCTAAATAATGCTATAATTTTTGCGGGCAATCAAGGTATGAAGGTATAAAGGGGAGGGAACCATGCAAGAGAAATTGAAGCTCTGTGAATCATTAGTTAAAGAGTTATGTGACGCAGGCCATGAAATCTTAAACCGGACTTCGTTACCGGAAGAAACTGCGACCAAATCCAAGACCCAGGAAAAAATCACCGAGGCCTTAGAAAAAAAGACCCGGATTTCTCAGGAAATTTATAATCTGGGACAGCTTCATCGAGAAATCCTGGATAACAGTTCCGACGTGATATTAATTACTGATGAACTAGGCCGGCTGATCATTCTGGCAGGCAACACGCAAAAACTCCTGGGCTGCTCAAGAAGCGCCCTTAAAAAAATGGAAACCATTGAAAATTTCTTCCGGCAGCCTGCCGTAAAATCCAAAGTCCTCCAAACCGGACGGGAAATTAAAAACCAGGAAATCCAAATCCAGTACAAAAACGGGAAATCCCGCTTCTTGTTGTTAAACGCCAGAAACACCAACCTTAAAAGCGGCGGCATGATCTATGCTTTCCAGGATATTTCCGAACTAAAAGCCACTGAAGCTGAATTAATCCAATACCGGGATTATCTGGAACAACTGGTGGAAAAACGAACCAGTATTCTGCGCCAGGAAAACGCCGAGCGGCAAAAAGCCGAAAAGCAGCTCAAAGAAAGTGAAATCCGCTATCGCTATTTGTTCGAACACGCTCCCATTTCACTTTGGGAAGAAGATTTTTGTAAAGCCAAGCAATACATGAACCAGTTAAAAAGTTCCGGAGTCACAGATCTGCGGGCTTATTTCGAGCAAAACCCCAAGGAATTGATAAAATGCGCCCAAATGATCAAAATCGTGGAAGTCAACCAGGCCACTCTTAAATTGTTTAAAGCCCTAAGCCGGGAAGATTTTTTCAGGGGATTGAAAACTTTTTTCTTCAAGGAAAGTTACCAAGTCTTCAAGGAAGAACTCCTGGCGCTAGACGAAGGGCAAACTTCCATTGAATGTGAGACCGTCAACAAAAACTTAAAAGGGGAAAAAATCTATGTCGCGATTAAAATCCTTTGCCCGCATGATTCTCCTTTAGATTGCCACCGCGCCCTCGTTTCCATTACCGACCTTACCAAAAGAAAACACATCGAGGAAGAACTGCAAAAATCCCGGGAAAAATACCGGGCTCTGGCAGCCCATCTGGAAAACGCCAGGGAGCAGGAAAGAAGCCGCATCGCCCGGGAAATCCATGATGAACTGGGACAAACTCTGACGGCCCTGAAAATCGACTTGTTCTGGCTCAAACAAAAAATGCCGCAAGGTGAAAAATTGCTGCTGGAAAAAATCGATTACATGGCTAAAATTATTGATTTTTCGGTCACGGCGGTTCATCGTATCTCCTCCCAGCTAAGACCCGAAATCCTTGACCAGTTGGGATTGTTCCCCGCCATCCAATGGTATGCGGATAAATTTCTCAAATATACCGATATCAAAGTCCAGCTCCAGATAGAGCCTTTTAAGGCTCCCCTGAAAAAAGAGCTGGCCACCGCAATTTTTCGAATTTTTCAGGAAGCCACTACTAATGTCGCCCGTCATGCCAAGGCCGACAAGGTAAGAATCAGCCTGAAACCCAAGAACAACCACCTGGAACTGAAAATCTCGGATAACGGAAAAGGCATAACCTCCGAACAAATCAACAGTCCGAACTCTTTTGGGCTGATGGGAATTCAGGAAAGGGTGCAAACCTGGAACGGAACTTTCAAGATCGAAGGAATTCCCAAGCGGGGAAGCACTCTCCTGATTACCATGCCGATTGAATTGGAAGCGAAAAATCACTCCCCGGCTTAGAGTTGAAACTCCGAAAAAAATCGCGAGTAAAAAAAAGACTTGAACAAAGAGCAGGAAAACTTTGAATCGAGCCCAAAATATAATCTACAGGTAGTCTTTTCAGAACTCAAACGGTTTAGGAGGAAATGGAAATATGCCGAAAAACAATTTACCGCTGCCCCCGGAAGAGGATGAAAGCCTGGCCGAGAATGAAGATACCATTCCGGGATTGATGGAAGACGAAGACGAAAGCTGGATGGAATCGCTGGAAAATCTCCGCGACGCCGAGCTGGAAGACCCCGATGAAAGCGAATTTCAATAGTACGCCCAATCCCTTGAAAGGTTGATTATGGAAACCCTGCAAACAAATTTTCAAGCCCTATTGGAGCATTTATCCAGCCGGGAGAAAAAAAACTTGGTCATCGCGGGCGCGGTTTCCCGGGAAGTTTTGAGCTTCTGCGAAATGGCCGGAGCTCTTTGCAATTTCATTCTGGTGGGTGAAGAAGCTAAATTCCGGGAACTAAAGCCCGGCTTCAACCTTCCAGAGGAGTCATACCGGTTTATTCCCGCAAATGACTCCAAGACCCAAAGCCTGCTTGCCGTAAAGGCAGTAGCCGAGGGCCGGGGCAATCTGCTGATGAAAGGCTCGGTCAAAACCGGAGACCTGATGAAAGCCGCCCTCAGCAAGGAAACCGGCTTGGGTAGAGATCGGCTGCTTTCCCATATCCTCACCCTGGAAAAACCCCGGGGAGGATTTTTGCTGGTCACCGACGGGGGGATGGTCATCGCCCCCACTTTAGATGAAAAAATCGGCATCCTGGAAAACGCCCTGGAAATCTCTCGCGGCCTGGGAGTCCATAAACCCCGCATCTGGCTTGATTCCCTCAGCGACGCCAACCTGGCTGACGCCGGGCAGATCTCCCTAAGAGCCCAGGAAGGCCGTTTCGGAGAAGTGGAAATCCTATTCTCCCGCGACCCCGATTATTTCCCGGAGCACTTTGATATAGCCCTGCTTCCCGGTCTGGAGGCCGGTAACATCACCGGGAAAACCCTAATGTATTTATGCCGCTTGAATGGCGGCCTGCTGGTAGCTGGAGCCAGAGTGCCCATCGTGGTCACCTCGAGGGCAGATACGGCCCAAACCCGCTTCAACTCCCTGGTGCTCTGCCTTTATCTTTCCGGATCTATGGGATGAACTTAGCGGAATATTTTAAACAAAACCCCCTCATTCTGGCTCCCCTGGCGGAAATCACTGATTCCCCGTTCCGGCGCATTTGCAGGCGCTTGGAGGCGGGAATAGTTTATTCCGGAATGCTGACCGCCAACGGCATGGTTTACCGCCATCAAAAAACCTTAAAAGAACTGCGTTTCGATCCCGAAGAGCGCCCCCTGGCGGTGCAGATTTTCGGAAAAGATCCGGAGAAAATCGCGGAAGCCGCCAAAATGGTAGAAGACTCCGGGGCCGATATCGTTGACTTAAACTGCGCCTGCTGGGTGAGAAAAATTCTCAAGTCGCAAAGCGGCGGGGCCCTGCTCAATAACCTGCCCCTTTTGGGGGAAATCCTGGAAAAACTTGTGAAAGCGGTTAAAATTCCGGTTACTTTAAAAATCCGCAAAGGTTTTGAAGAAGAAGACCAACTGGGGTTGGAAGCCGCCCGCATCGCCCAGGAATGCGGGGTTGCGGCCCTCAGCATTCATCCCCGGACGGTCAAGCAAGGGTTCACCGGCTCCCCCGACCATGATTTCACCTTTAAGCTGGCGGAAACTATCAGAATCCCCCTGATCGGCAGCGGGGAATTCACCACCCCGGAAAAAATCCGTCAGGGACTTAACGCTTATCCCTACCGGGCCGTCATGCTGGGCCGTCCCATTCTGGGCAACCCTTGGCTGTTTAAAATCGCCCGGCATTATTTGACCACGGGTGTACTTCCTCCCCCTATCGATTTCCAGGAAAAATACCCGGTAATCCTGGAGCATTTGAAAATGATCCGGGAATATTATCCCGAGCGCCTGGCTCTTACCAAGAGTAAAAAACATCTGGGCTGGTATTTAAAAAACCTGCCCCTGGCTGCAGTTTACCGCAACCAGATCAACCTGGCGCCGGACCTGAATACAGTTATAGAAATCCTGGAAAATTTCCGGCAAAATTTGTAAGCTTTTTTGGTTGACACAGCTCTCCTACAATAGTAATATGAGAGCAACCAAAATTTGCGATTTAAGGGTGAAAACCTTGAAGATATATTTAGCTTCGGCCTCCAGCCGTCGGATTGAAATTCTAACCGGCTTAAAGCTTGATTTTACCGTGCTGCCCGGCAATTGTGACGAGGAAGCTTATTTCGCTTCCCATAAAAAATTTAAATCCTTAGCCCAAATCATCGCTTCAGCCCGCCTGCTGGCGGGAGAAAAGGCCAGTTCGGTAGGACGGAAAATTCCTCACCCGGCCTTAATCATCGGGGCCGACACTATTGTGGTAAGCGGCAAAACCGTGCTAGGCAAACCGGAGAACCAGGCCCAGGCCAAAGTCATGCTGGAAATGCTTGCGGGAAAAAAGCACTATGTAGTTACGGGGATAGCTCTGTTCAAACAACCGGAGAACACTCTCCTGCTGGATCACGAAACCACCGAAGTCTGGTTCAACCCCCTCTCTCCCGAAGAGATCACTGCTTACTTAGCCACCGGCGAGTGGCGGGACAAAGCCGGAGCCTATGGCATTCAGGGATTCGCCAGCCTGCTGGTGGAAAAAATCAAGGGCTGTTATTTCAATGTAGTGGGTTTGCCGGTTAATAAATTAAACCGTAACTTAAAACAATTCCAGGTAAACTTGTTAAAGGCCGGAACATCGTGAATTTTAAAAGGCTCGACCATTTTTTAAGCTCTTTTTCCCAGGATGTGGGCATCGATCTGGGCACCGCCAACTCCCCGATTAAAATCAGGGGCCAGAGCACTATTATTTCCGAACCCAGCTTCGTAACCCTGGATACCAACTACATGAAAGTTGTGGCGGTGGGCCACGAATCAAAATTAATGGAAGGCAAAACCCCGCCCAACCTTACGGTAATCAGACCGGTAAGAGACGGGGTAATCGCCGAGTTCGATATTGCCAGCGAATTGATGAAATACCTGATGCGCCGGGTCAACACCCAGGGAGTCCTGAGACCGCGGGTTATGGTGGGCGTGCCCTCGGAAACCACCGAAGTAGAAAGAAGGGCCGTGGCGGAAGCTACCCGGATGGCCGGAGCCCGGGTGGTCTACCTCATCGATCAACCGGTGGCCGCAGCCATCGGGGCCGACCTGGAGGTATTGAAACCGCTGGGCAACCTGGTGCTGGACATCGGAGGAGGAACCTCCGAACTGGCCATGATTTCCCTGGGGGGAGTGGTAATCTGCGAATGCTTAAAAATCGCGGGTGACAAGATGGACGAAGCCATCGTCAACTATGTCCGGCACAAATACGACTTAATTATAGGCGAACGCACAGCCGAGGAGGTTAAAATCCAAATCGGAACGGTGACGGCCAACGGCGAAATTGAATACAGCACGGTTAAAGGCCGGGATATGAAAACCGGGCTGCCCAAGGGAATGGAAATCAGCAGCCACGAAATCGCCGAAGCGCTGGCCCCGATCATCCTCAAAATGCTGGATATGATCAAGCGGGCCATGGAAAATATTCCCCCGGAACTTATCTCAGATGTGTTTCTTCAGGGGATAGTGTTAACCGGCGGCGGCTCTATGCTAAGAGGGCTGGACCAGTTTTTAACCCGCTACCTGGGGATCAAGTGTTATAACGCCAACGAACCGTTGCTTTCGGTAGTTCTGGGCCAGGAAAAAATCTTTCAAAACCCGGATTTAATGCGCAATATTCCCCTGGAAAGATATTAAGATATGGATAAGCATAAAGGCAAAAAACAAATCTGGCTGGTAATTATGGCGGCGTTTCTGGTAATTATGCTGGTGGCGGCCCAGCTTAAGTTGAAAACCGTGGCCAGCTTCGGAGAAAACGTAGCCCAGGCTACCTTGAATCCGGTTTACCGGGCTTTGGCCTGGATTACCTCGCCGATTAGAGAAATCAGCCGGGCCAGAACCCTGCTTAAGCAAGCTGAAAATTTAAAAAGTGAAAATCTCTTGATGAAAAGCGAACTGGCCAGCCTTAAAGCCATTCAAATGGAAAACAGCAAAATGCGAAAGCTGCTCAACCTTAAACTATCGCAAGTTTCTCTCCAGCTTACCTCAAGAGTGATCGGCCGGGAACCCAATACCTGGTTTCATTTGATCATCATCGACCGGGGCCAGAAAGACGGGCTTAACGAAAATTCCGTGGCCCTCAACGAAGAAGGCTTGATCGGCCGGGTAGTGCGGCTCTCCAGCCATACTTCCCAGGTGCTGCTGCTTTGCGATCCTCGCTGCGCGGTGCCCGCCCTGGACGCGACCAACAACAGCCAGGGAGTAATTTACGGGGATGGAATGCGCTCCTGCCGGATGAAATACATCGACCCCAAGGCTCGAATCAAACCCGGGGACTTGATCATCACTTCCGGGGTGGGCGGGGTTTATCCCAAAGGCATCATCATCGGCAAAGTACTGCGGGTTACCGGCGGGGAAGAATCGATTTTCCAGGAAGCCCAGGTATTCCCGGCGGTTAATTTCGGGGAACTGGAGCTGGTAAAGGCGGTAAATTACTGATGAAATACCTGGCCGCCTTATTGCTGATGATATTTTTCGCACTGCTGGAAACCATGCCGTTTTTCTACGGCTTGGGAGATTTGTTTCCGGATCTTACCCTGCTGCTGATCGTTGCCCTGGGTTTGCTGGAAGGAAGCCTTACCGGGGGATTGGCGGGGATTTTAGGGGGATTTCTGCTGGGCAGTTTTTCCCTCCACTTGTTTGCTACCCGGGCCGTGCTCTTCGGGCTGATCGGGGCTTTCACCGGTTATTTGAAAGAAGCTTTCTACTTAAAAAATCCCCTGGCCATCTTTTTAACCGGCCTGGGTACCGTGGGGCTGGAAAAATTGTTTTTCTGGGGAGTCCTGGGGTTTCCCGGCGGCTTTTTCACTTCTCAATTTTTCCTCTCGTTGCTGATCAACGCGCTTAGCCTGCTATTGATATATTATTTCCTGGCCTCCTTCTGGAGCAAAGAAATCTACAGGACGGCCCGGCGATGGTAAACCCCAGGTTAAAATTCCTGAAATTCTTCTTGCTCTTCACCTTAACCGTTTTATTCTTACGGTTGTTTTATCTTATGGTGGTAAAGGGGCCTTATTTTGAAGAAAAAGCCCGGCAAAACATGGTTCGCAGCATTCCGCTCCCGGCCCCCCGGGGCAACATTGTGGACTGCCGGGGTAAACTGATCGCCGGGAACTCCGCTCGTTTCCTGGTTTATCTCCTGCCTGGAAGCCAGGCCAATCCGGTGGCGGCCGGCAAAACTATCGCCAAAGCCATGGGCTTATCCAGCCAGGCCGTGGCGGAGATTTTAAAACGGATCGCCTTAAACCCGGTGGAAGGAGCCCTGATTGGAGAAGTCAAGGACAAGGAAAAGTTCTTCCGCCTCACCCCCCTGCAAAGCACCATTCCGGGACTTTACTTCGCGGTCAGCCCTTTGCGGTTTTACCCCCACGGAGAACTGGCCGCCCATTTGCTGGGCTATGTCGGAGAAGTCAACGAAACCGAGCTTAAGGATAAGAGCGATAAAGGCTATAAAATGGGCGACCTGATCGGCAAGGACGGCCTTGAAAAGCAAGACGAAAACTGGTTCAAGGGCGAACCCGGAGCCCAGCTTTTAAAAGTAGAAGTAGACGGCAAAGTCAAGGAAATTATTGGAGAAAAATCTCCCCGACCCGGTAAAACCGTCTGCCTGTATATGAACCTGGATTTGCAGAAAACCGCGGAAACCGAACTGCAGAGCATGCTTTACCGCATCTCCCGCACCCGAGGCTCCAACGGAGGAGCCGCCGCCGTGGTAATGGACGTCAACACCGGCGGGATCCTGGCCCTGGCCAGCCTGCCGGAATTCAACCCCAACTCTTTTGCCCGGGGCATGAGCAATAAAGAATATGATATATTAATGAAAAAAGCATACCCCATGCTGAACCGGGCAATTTCCTCGGCTTTTCCCCCCGGCTCCACCTTTAAAATCATCACTTCCCTGGGAGCTTTAACCGAAAAACTGATTACCCGGCAAAGCGTGTTTTACTGCCCCGGTTATCTCGACATCGGGGGGACCAAAATCAATTGTTTCGTGCGTTCGGGTCATGGCAGCATCGGTTTCGAAAAATCCATAGCCCAGTCTTGTGATGTGGTTTTTTACATCCTGGGCAGGAAATTGGGAATCGACACCTTAATTAATTATACAAAATCAATGGGGCTGGGCGCGAAAACCGGAATCGATCTACCCGGAGAAATCGCCGGAAATCTACCCGATAAACACTGGCGGGAAAAAGAGTACGGCTATCCCTGGTATGACGGGGACACGGTCAACACCTCGATCGGGCAGGGGTTCGTGGCCGCCACACCCCTTCAGGTAACCCTGATGACCGCTACCCTGGCTAACGGCGGCAAAGTTTTGAAACCCAAAGTGGTGAGCAGAATTCTGGATAACGACGGAAATTCGCTGCAGGAAAGCCATCCGGAAATTATCCGAAACTTGAATTTCTCCCAGGAAGACATCGAAACCGTGAAGCAGGGGCTTCGTCAGGGGGTCTTGAACGGAACCGGGGCCGCCGCCAACTCGCCCTTGATTTCCATTGCGGGTAAAACCGGAACCGCAGAAAACCAGCCCTGCCCGGAAAATCCCGGAGGGTTCAACCACAGTTGGTTTACTTGTTTTGCCCCCTATGAGAATCCTCAAATCGCCATCACGGTAATGTTCGAACAATCCGGCGGCTTTGGAGGGGAATACGCCGCCCCCGTAGCCCGCAAGATCGCCGAAAAATATCTTGAACTTAAAAGGAAGGAACAAAAAAAACATGAACCGAGTGCTGGGAATCCGCCGGGAAGATAAAAACATCTGGGAGAGAAGAGTGCCCTTAAGCCCCCGGGCGGTGGAAGACCTGATCCGATCCAACCTGCGGGTCTTGTTGCAGCCTGCTCCGGGGAGGGCTTTCCCGGACCGGGAATATTTGCAATCCGGGGCGGAAATCGAGGAAGACTTGACCCCCGCCCAAGTAATTTTCGCCATCAAGGAAATTCCTCTCAGCTTTTTTCAGCCCGGCAGAACTTACATATTTTTTTCCCATACCGCCAAGGGACAGGCCTACAATATGCCGATGCTGCAACGCATGATGGATTTAAAATGTACCCTGATCGATTATGAAAAAGTAGTGGACGATCAAGGCAAGCGGCTGATTTTCTTCGGCAAATTCGCAGGCCTGGCCGGCATGATCGACAGCCTCTGGACTCTGGGCCGGAAACTGGAAAAAGAAGGAACGTCCAACCCCTTCTCGGCCCTGAAACAAGCTCATCATTACCCGGATTTGAACTCCGCCAAACAAGCGGTTAAACAAGTCGGGGAGGAAATCCTCGCAAAGGGTTTGCCTCAAAGCATGCCTCCCTTCATCTGCGCTTTTCTGGGCTACGGAAACGTTTCGGTGGGCGCCCAGGAAATTTTCAACCTACTGCCCTACTCCGAAATCAAGCCGGAAGAAATCTTAAGCGTTTACAAAAACCCGGACTCCTCCCGGCACACCCTTTATAAAGTGGTCTTTAAAGAAGAAAACCTGGTGGAGCCGGTTGAGCCGCAAAAGAAATTTGAGCTTGCCGATTATTATCAGAATCCGGAAAATTACCACTCCCGTTTTTACCGCTACCTTCCCTACCTGGGAATGATCATTAACGGAATCTATTGGGAAAAACGCTATCCCAAATTCGTCACCTGCGACGCGCTCGACAAACTCTACCGGGAAAACCGCCTGCCCTTAAAGGTAATCGGGGACATCAGCTGCGACATCGGGGGCGCGATGGAATGCACGATCAAAGCCACCGTTACCGAGCAGCCGGTTTTTACCTACCACCCGGGAAACCGGCAAATTATCGATGACTTCGCCCCGGATGGAATCGCCGTAATGTCGGTGGACAACCTGCCCTGCGAACTGCCCAAAGAATCCTCGGAAGTTTTCAGCCTGGCCCTCGAGCCGTATGTTCCCTCCATCGTTAAAGCCGACTATGGGGTAGAATTTGCAGATCTCAACCTCCCCCCGGCAATCAAAAACGCGGTGATTCTGCACCAGGGCTGTTTGACTCCCAATTTCGGCTACCTGGGAAAATTCCTCCCCCAACCCAGCCTCGGCACTAACGGTTAAACTTTTCCCAGTAATTCTGGGGCATCACCGGCATCTCGGGAGAAACCCCGATAGGAGTGGGCTCGGTAGGAAAGGCTTTGAGGAAGGCGGTAAGCCAGTATTGCTGCTGAGTCTTGCGGTAAGTCAGCCTTACCCCCCAGCAATGCAAGTCCTTATAAATACTATAATCCTGGTAGGTGAGCTGACGAAGGTTGAAATCATAATACTGCCAGTAGTCCAGCTTCAATTTCCAGGGCAGCTCGATATTCAACTGGGTATCCAGGGAACTGAAACACTTGCCCGGCCAGTTGTAATTGCTACCCAAAGCCACGAAAAATTTGGGATTGGGGTTGATCTTCAGGGTCGCGTTTAAATCTTGATGGCTTTTGTTCAGTAAATCATAACTGTTGAAAAGTTCAAAGGCAAAATAATTTTTATTACGGAACTGCAGCCCCCCCTGCCACAAATAATACTCCGAGGCGGCGTCCTGATATAGGGGAGTTGCCCCCACCGGCCTTTGCCCCAGATAATTGACCCGGAAATTGATATTGCGCGATAAATTTTGATGCCAGCTCCCCTGGCAGGAGGTGAGCTGAAATTTCTGCCCTTGGTCGTATTGATACCCCTTGTAGCCCCCGTAAAGCATGAAGTTGCCACCGGGCCCGGTTTTCAGGAAAATCTGGGGAATTTCCGCGGTATAAAACCAGCGGGAGGTGCTGACATTATCGGGTACCTGGCTGAACTTGCCGTAACTTCCGGCAAAAAACAAAGGAACTTCTCCCAGGCTCCATTTATTAAAAATCATCTTCAACTCCGGACGGCGGCACAGGCGGTAATATTCGCTCCCCCGCCCTTCTTCCCAATCCAACTGCAAGAACCCGGCGGCGAAATTCTGGCGCAGGCTTTCCTGCACATGAAAAATATTGCTGTTCTGCACCGGGGTAAGGCTTCTTCCCGTTTCCAGCACCAGCCGCGAATTCAAGCTGGAGCTTAATTTCAAGCGGTCGTTAAACCCGTAATAATAGCTGTTGTTGGCTCCCTGCTTATAAAGAGAGTTGGTGAAACTGTAGGAATGCAGGTCTCCCCCCCGGGAAAGCGAGGCGGCGAAACTGACGGCGTTCAGGGCGGGAAAACCCGGAAAGACCTGATTGGTATTTTTGTATGCGGAAGACAGGATAAAATTTCCCGGCAACCGATGAGTGAAAGAGCCGCTCAATTCGTAATCCTGCAGTCCCAAGCTGTTTTTGGTGTTGTCGTAATAGTAAATCCCGGCATTTCCCTTGGAACTTTCAAAATAGTGCTCAAAACCCTTGCCGATAGCGGCTTTTCCGTAGTAATCCAAATGAATCGCTCCCCAGCTTTTTTCCCCCACGGTGTAATTAAGTTTTTCCTTGACCTGAAAACCCTGATCTTTGTTATAAGCGATCCTGGGAATGTAAGACTGCTGGGCCTGGTTGCGATTCTTGGGAGCCAGGGAAGTAACGATGGTGGGCACTCCCAAATATTGTTTCCCGCCCACAAAAAGCTGAACCTTGCGGGAGATCATGCGCTGGTTGGGGATAATCTCGATTTCCCGGGCTTTAAAAAAATAATGTTCCCCGGGTTCGGCGATATCGCAACTGGTGGCCTTGGCCGCCGTAATGAAAATTTTCCCTTCTTTCCAATCCATTTTCTCGCCCCAAAAAAACAAGTCCCCCTGGACGTTTTCGGTTTTAGGCACCAAATTCCAGACATGGCCGTAAACTCTTGTGAGCCCCCCGGTATTGAGCTTGAAATTATATTTCAAATCGAACCCTTTAACATCCCCGTCCGGTCTTGTCATTTCAACTTTTCCGGGGGCGTCTACCGCGCCGCTTTTTTGGTTCAGGTTGATTTTATCGGCCTTGATGGTTACCCCCCCGTAAAAAACTTTCACGTTACCCTGCAATAAAAGTTCGTCGCCCTTTCGTTGGAGGGAGTCACAGCTGAATTTGACGTCTTCCAGGGGGAAGAGGGGTTTCATCACCAGTAATAAAAAAAGCCCCAAGAGGATGATTTTTAACTTTTGCACTTCTTTTAAATTTAGTATTTCCAGTTTTTTTCCTTGTTTATTGAAGAGATTTTTAAAACTGGGGCATCTGCAAAAAGGAAAACCCTGCAAAGAAAAGGAATAATATCACTATTGGGGAGGTGATTTAATGAAAGCCGTAGTAATGGCCGGCGGAGAAGGCAGCAGGCTTCGACCCCTGACGGTAAACCGTCCCAAGCCTCTGGTGCCGATCTGCAACCGCCCGATCATGCATTACATTGTCGAGCTGCTAAAACAGCACGGCTGTAAAAAAATCATTTCCACCCTGCATTATATGGCCGATGAAATCGTGGCTTATTTCGGCGACGGGTCGGACCACGGGGTGCAAATGATTTATTCCATGGAAGACCAGCCTATGGGAACCGCAGGCAGCGTGAAAATGTGCCAAAAATACCTGAACGACACATTTATCATCATCAGCGGAGATTCTCTTACTGATTTCGATTTAACCGAAATCGTCAAATTTCACAAAGAAAAAGGCTCGATAGCCACCATCGCTCTAACCCGAGTAGAAAATCCCCTGGAATACGGAGTGGTGATTACCGAAGAAGACGGCCGAATCAGGAGATTCCTGGAAAAACCCTCCTGGGGCGAAGTCTTCAGCGATACCATCAATACCGGGATTTACGTGCTGGAACCGGAGATCTTCAACTATATGGAAGACGGCAAGTCCTACGATTTCAGCAAGGATATTTTTCCCGCCCTCTTAGCCGACGAACAGCCGATGTACGGATTCGTCAGCAAAGGCTACTGGTGCGACATCGGGAACTTGCAGACCTACCGGCTGGCCCACCAGGATATGTTTGCCGGCAAAGTCAAGGCGGTCATTCCCGGCAAACTCAGCGAAAAAAATCTCTGGGTGGGTGAAGGCGCGGAAATTCATCCCTCGGCTAAAATCCAAGGTCCGGTTGCCATCGGCAAAAACTGCCGGATCGGGGCCAATGTCCATATCGAGGAGTTCACCTCGATCGGGGATAACTGTCTGATCGAACAAGAAGTACACCTGCAGAGAAGCATTCTCTGGGACAACGTGTTTATCGGCGAAAGGGGCCGGGTTTCCGGCAGCACCATCTGTCGCAACGTTACCATCAAAGATGAAGCCAAGCTTTCCGAGGGCGTCATCCTGGGCGACAAATGCTTCATCGGAGAACGTGCGCAAATCCAGCCCCAGGTAAAAATCTGGCCGGAAAAGCACATCGAAGCGGGCGCTAATGTCAGCATGAGCATGATTTGGGCTATCCGCTGGCCGGGCACCCTGTTCGGAGTAGACGGGATCGCCGGCTTGCCTAATATTGAATTAACGGCGGAAATCGCCATGAAACTGGGCTCGGCTTTCGGAGCCTGTCTGGATAAAGGAGCTGCGGTGATGACCAGCCGCGACGCTCATCCGGCCTGCCGGATGCTGAACCGTTCCCTGATTTGCGGCTTAATGTCGGTGGGAGTGGAAGCTCAGGATTTAAGACTGATGCCCATCCCGGTCAGCCGCTACATGGTACGCAATACGCCGGCTCAAGGGGGAGTCCACACCAGACTTTCTCCCCATGATCCCCGCTACGTGCTGATTGAATTCATGGACGAACGGGGAGTAAACTTCAGCCAGGCCCAGGAAAGAAAGATCGAGAACGTCTTTTTCCGCGAGGACTTTCGCCGCACTTCGCCGGAAGACGTGGGAGGGATTGAATTCCCCACCCGGATCATCGATGCTTATTCCCAGGGGTTTATGAAAAACCTCCACACCGACCTGATCAAGTCCGCCAAATATAAAGTGGTAATTGATTTTGAATACGGCAACGCCTCGCTGGTTCTGCCCTCGCTTTTGGGAAAACTGGGCTGCGACATGGTGGCCTTAAACGCTTACCAGGATTTCCGCAAAAGCCGGGAATCCCGGATGAACCCGGAAAAAGAACGTAAGCAACTGGCCGACATCGTCACCACCCTGGGAGCCGACCTGGGGATGCTGATCGACGTGGACGGGGAAAAACTTACCCTGGTAGATGAAAAAGGCAATATCATTTCCGATCATTTAACCCTGGTGCTGTTCGCCATGGCCCTTTTCCGGGCGGAGAAAAACGGCATCATCACGGTTCCGGTCAACGCGTCCTCGATTATCGAAAAACTGGCTTATCCTCACGGCACCAAAGTAGTCCGCACCAGAACCGACGGCCGCTCGATCATGAACACCGCGGCTCTAGGCAAAGATAAAATCATCATGGCCGGCAACACCGAAGGCAAGTTCATTTTCCCCTATTTCCACCCCTCTTTCGACGCAATGTTCGCCTTCGTCAAGCTGCTGGAGAACCTGGCCAAGTTAAAACTAAAACTTTCCGATTTAATCAAGGAACTGCCCCCTCTCTATATGCAATCCGAGAAGATCGACTGCTCCTTCCAGAAAAAAGGCATGGTAATGCGCAAACTCATCGAGAAAAACAAGGGCAAACCCATTGAGATGATTGAGGGAGTCAAGGTCTTTTCCGATTACGGCTGGCAGCTGCTTTTGCCTGATCCTTCGGAACCTTATCTCCATCTTTACGTGGAAGGGAACTCCCCCAAACAAGCCGAAACGGCCCTGCTGGAGATGAAAAAAGAAATCGAATCCATCCTGGAAAAAGACCATCCCGAGGAACCGGTACAGAAAAAAGAAAAACCTGCCAAAAAAGGCAAATCCGCGAATGAAGGCAGCGACCGCGATAAAACCGTCCTTCCCGAAGAACGGGCCTTTTATTTCTGGACTCCGGGCAATTACCTGGGAGTCAAAGCCCAGAGCTTCCTGGAGTTTTGCGACGCTTTGCGCTATATGGATTTGGCCTCCATCGCCTACCATATGCAAAGAGGGGATTTCGCCAACTGGATAGAATATGAGCTTTCCAATCCTTCATTGGCGGAAAAAATCCGCCAAGTTAAAGAAGATAAAACCAACGGAGAAGAATTGAGAGAACGGTTATTGAAATTATTTGAATAGGAGGGACAATATGTTTTGGGAAGAGTTTAAGAAAAAAGTTACAGACAATACCACCGGTAGTGACATTGCAGACCAGCTTCTGGGCAAGCTTTCCAGTTCCATGGTCAACCCCTTGGTTCTGCTTAAACCCAGTTATTACCTGGGCAATTTAGCGGTACTCACGATGGATTATATCGGATACGTCGGCCAGCTTTTGAAGGTTATGGACGGCGACAAACCCGCCTTGCTGGAAAAAGTCATCATGCTCCGGGAATGCGGCAAAACCGTGGGCTCGAGTTTAAAGGAAATTCTTGAGCCCCTGGAAATCGCCATTCAGCAAATCGAAGAAGCTTACGAGGGAAATGAAGAAGAAACGCTGGAAGACATCGAGGACGCTGAGCTGGGGGATACCGATGAAGAAGCAATAGCCGCCAAAATCAAGGAAGAGGAAGAAGAGGAAGAGGACGACGAAGAACGGGAAGAAGAAGATTACCGGGATGATTTCTCCGAACAAAAAGACGCCCTGGAGCAAGAGCTGGAAGTTAAGCTGAGAACTTCCGATTGCTCTGAAATGACGGTGAAAAACCTGGCCCAGAGAATCAGCGAAATCTACCTGGAAGGGGTCATGCTCAACCGGGACCTGATTAAAATCTCGGAAGTAGCCGAAGGCGATTTGATCGAAATGCTTTCCATCCTGGTAGATATCCAATACAGCCTGGACGAAAAACTCAGAGCCCTGTTGTTAGAAGATTACCTGATGACCGAAGACCCCCTCTTCGTTCCGGGGCTGCCTACCACTTGCGCCCTTTTCATGAACGAAATCACCGAAAAAATGCTGGAAAACGACTAAACTTAAAACTAGTAAACGGAATTAAAAAGCAGGAGCTGCATAAACTCCTGCTTTTATTTTATCCAGAACTTTCAATAGCCCCTCCACGCATTCCGGGTCCAGCTGGGTGCCGCTGATTTGCTTTAAGACCTTTACCGCCTCATGGTAATCGCAGGCCTGCCGGTAGGGACGGGTAGTGGTGAGGGCGTCGTAGGTGTCGGCGGCGGCTAAAATCCTGGCTCCCAGGGGAATATTCCGGCCCTCCAGCCCCTTGGGATAGCCCTTGCCGTCAAACCTCTCGTGATGTCCTGAAACGAAAGGAAAAATCTCCCTTAAAAAAACCAGAGTGGACAAAATTTCTACCGATTTTTGCGGATGATTCTGGACTTCCTGGAATTCTTCCTTGGTCAGGCTGCCGGGTTTCAGCAAAATGGCGTCGTTAATCCCAATTTTACCGATGTCGTGCAATTTACCGGCTAAAGCGATCTGTTTTACCTCTCCCTCGGACAAATTCATTTCCCGGGCGGTATTCTCCCCATAAAACGCTACCCGCTCGGAATGGCCTCGGGTATAACGATCTCTTGCTTCCAGGGCCTTTACCACCGTGGAAATGCTGGCGATGATCAATTCCTGTTCTTTTTCCCGGGAAAGTTTCAAGTCATCGGTCATCCGGTTAAAAGACAGGGCCAGTTTTCCGATGACGTCGGCGCTGTTGACTTTCAGTTTGATGTTCAAGTCCCCGCGGCCGATCTTGTCGGCGGATTCAGCCATTTCCTCCAGTGGATTGCTCAGCTCCTGGGTAAAATAGCCTGCCATAAACAGGGCCAGGAATATCGTGCAGCTCTCGATGATCGCCGAAATAAAATGACTGGAGGTAAAGGTCTGGATGACCGAGTTGCCGTGAAACAAAGCATCTTCATCCAGGTATTGCAACCGCATGACGATGGACAAAAAACCCATGATGGTGTCGGGCAGGATACCCACCACCAGAAAAACCAGGAGCATTTTTTCCAGCAAGTTGAGCTCGGAAAAATGAAAGTGCATCTGCGCCTGGCTGGCTTTCCGGCCCCAAAAATCCTCGCAGTAAGCCCCCACCTTGATGATCACCGGGGATAAAACAATCAAGAGGGGAAGCCCGAAAATGATGGCCGGCAAGGCGTTGCCGATGGTCCAACTGATAATGATGGAAAATAAATGCAAGTTCAAATTTTCTTGAATCGGGGCCAAGAAGATCGGCAGGGTGGACAATAAAGAACCCAGCAAGGCCGGAATGATAACCCCCCCGAAAATAAAGGTCAGATAATCGCTTAAATTACGGGGAGGAAGTTTGAGTTTTAACTGCCGGTAAAGCCAGGCGGGGAAAAAGGCCTGGATGAAATTAGCCGGAATAAACCCCACGGTGCTGATCCACGACCCCCCAACCAGGCCGTTGGAGATGATGGGAAAAATCACTCCGGCCAGCACCCCCCAGATGCCAAACCAGATACCGCCTAACACCTGCACCGCCATCCCGGGCCAAAAAGCCGTCAGGCCTTCTCCCAGTCCCATCGACAGGGAAAGCGAGCCTAAAGCCCCGGAAACCACCCCCAGTAAGATCAAGAACAAAAAAATCATGAACTGCCGGTTGATGGTTAATTTCTTTTCCAGCTTAAAATTAAGCATACCATATTATTATAATATATCTAAAAAAAAATATATAGCCCGAAATTTGCCTTAGGGGCGATGAAATAATTTCTGCCAGATATCCCCTAGCCCCGGAATATCTTTCACGCAGCGGAAGCCCACCACATGGGTGGCGGCTTCGGGTTCCAGCAAATAGCGGAAGGAGCAGCGCGCTTCCCGGGGAGTAAAGGCCCAGCAGCCGCCCTTGACCACCTTGCATTCCGAACCGTCTTGCTCTTCCTGCCCGTAAAACAAAGTTTCCGAGTCGGCCGTCCACTCCGTCACATTGTCGGCGGCGTTCAGCATCCCGTAAGGGGATGATCCTGCCTTGAGCAAACCGACCGGCTGGGAGTCATCGGCAAAAACCCTGGCCCTGCGAGCATCCCATTGGTTGCCCCAGGGATAAATCCGACCAACCCTCCCCCGGGCGGCTTTTTCCCATTCCAGGCGGGTGGGAAGGCGTTTACCGGCCCATTTGGCGTAAGCTGCGGCGTCTTGCCAGGTAACCCCGGCCACCGGGTTGTCCCGGCGATCCATCCGGTTATAGATAATCCAATTCCCCTGCCAGCGATAGCCGCTAGCCTGCACAAACCGCTCGAATTCCCGGTTGGTGACTTCGCAACGATCGATGAAAAAAGACGGGGTACGGGCTTTAGTAACCGGTCCGTCTTCCATGATAAAAACCCGGCTGCCGATCAAAAAATCTCCCCCCGGCACATACACCATCCCCTGGGGAGGCAAAACATGCAATATCCAAAACAAGATAACCCCCAACAGTCCGGCCAGAGTAAAAATCGCTCCGAAACAAACTTTATTTTTTCGGCTTGATAAACAGCAAGTAATCGGCTTGTTTGTTTTCAAAACGCTGATCCTTTCCGGCCATAATTGTGGTTTCTAAAACAAAGCCGGCTCCCCGGCAAACTTTGATGGCTTCATCGGGATAATTAATGGGGTTGAAGTGCCGGTTTAAAAAAGAAGAATCCACCAGCAAAAATCTCCCCCCGGGCTTTAGAATCCGGTAAAGCTCCTTGGCAAAAGGCTCCTCATATTTTTTCCGGTGGTAGGAGCTCCGGCTCCCGATCACGTGAACCTCGCAGAGCAGCAGGGCGTCTAGAGCCTGATCCGGGATGGGAACCCGGGTCTCGTAATTAACCACCGCAAATAAATTCTTCACTCCTTGATATTCGGCCCTCTGACGCAGGTACCACATGGAATACGGGTTGATGTCGGTGCCGTAAACTTTCCCCTTTTCCCCCACGACCTTTAAGAAATACCAGCAAAAATCCCCGGCGGCGGTGCCCACATCGGCAATGCTCTCGCCCTTTTTTAACTCTAAAATCTTGATAAAACCCTGGGCCAGGCGCTCCCGGGCAAAACTGTTGTAGGCGTTGCGCAGAATGATATGGTCGAGATAATCCCTTTCCAGGCCGAAGTTCCCGGCCGCCAGAGGGGCGAGCGTAAACCCCAAAACCGCCAGCCAGAGCGCCGCAAGAAACTTAATCTTCAATCTCGATATCCTCGATTTGCAATTCCCGGCCGCTCAATATTTTGACTTTCCCCCCACCGCAGGAGGGGCAGAGAAACATGGGTGGAGAATCCTGGGGATAAAACTCCTTTCGGCAGGCTTCACAAAACATCAGGAGCCTGATTCTTTCAATTTCCAGCCGGGCTTCCTGGGCGATGGTTTCCTTGGCGATCTGCTCAAAATAAAACCTGATGGATTCGGGTTCAATAGTGGTAAAATCCCCAATTTTCAGCCTCACCAGGCCGACTTTTTTAGCTTGATGACTTTCAGCGGCTTTCAGCACCTGGGTTAAAATTTCCTGGGTAATCCCCAATTCGTGCAAGGCTTTACTTCCCTTTTTGCTTTTTCAGCCAGTTGATCCAGGGTTTGACACCTTCTCCGGTTTTTGCCGAAATTTCAAACACCGGGAGATCCGACTTCAGGCAGTGGACGGCATTCTTGATCTTCAGCAGATCTACCTGGAGAGTTTCCTGCAAATCCAGCTTGTTGATCAGCACGCAATCGGCGTGATAAAACATCACCGGATATTTAATCGGCTTATCGTCCCCTTCAGTAATGCTCAAAAGAACCAGGTTGAGAGTTTCTCCCAGAGGGATACCGGCCGGGCAGACCAAGTTGCCGATGTTCTCGATCACCACGTAATCCAGTTGATCCAGAGGCAATTTTTCAATCACCTGGTTGACTTGTTCGGCGTTCAAATGACAGCCGCTCCCGGTATTGATCTGCACTACCGGAATATTTTGGGCGGATAACCGGTCCCGGTCGATGTTTCCGGCTAAATCGCCTTCAATGACTCCCATCCGGGCGTGGGGCCCCAGTTCCCGGGCCGCAGACTCGATCAAGGAAGTTTTTCCGGCTCCCGGAGCCGCCATTAAATTAATCCCCAGCACTTTATGCCGGGCGAAAATCTCCTTATTTTTTTCAGCGTAAAGCAGATTTTCGTCGTCCACTCTTTTCTTTAAAGCCACTTGCTTGGCCATAATTTCCTCCAGTTTAGAGTTAATATTCATTTTCCTGAATTTCATAGCCCGCCAAGGCCAGGGCCCGCGGGTCCCGGACTCTTTCCCGGGCCAGCTCCAGGGAGATTTTTTTCTCCTGCAGCAAGGCCACCAAGGCCTGATCCATGCTCTGCATGCCCATCTCCCGGTTGGTTTGAATGATGGAAGGGATATAGAAAGTCTTCTTTTCCCGGATGATATTGCCTAACCCCGAGGTTGCCAGCAAAATTTCCACCGATGCCACCCGCCCGATCCGGTCGGATCTTTTCAGCAGCTGCTGGGCCACCGCGGCCCGGAACGATTCGCTCAAGGTAATCCGGATCTCGTCCTGCTCTTCGGGAGGGAAAATTTCCACCATCCGGTCAATCACCCCGGTAGCGGTATTGGTGTGCAGGGTGGAAAAGACCAGGAATCCCATCCCCGCAGCCTTGATCGCCAGTCTCACAGTTTCCTGGTCCCGCATTTCGCCCACCAGGATAATATCCGGATCTTCCCGGATGCCTGCCATCAAGGCGTCGGCGAAGTCGGTGGCGTCCCTTCCTACTTCCCGGTGAGTGATCAGGCACATTTTATTCGAGTGCACGTATTCGATGGGGTCTTCCACGGTCAGGATATGAGCCGGACGGCTCTCGTTGATTTCCCGGATAATCGCGGCCAAGGTGGTGGATTTTCCGGAACCGGTAGCTCCGGTAACAATCACCAGCCCCTTGCGGTATTGGGCGATGGTTTTTAAGACCGGCGGCAATTCCAGATCTTCCAGGGCGGGGATTTTCAGCGGGATGTGCCGGAAAGCCAGTCCCAAACCCCGGTGGTAACTGTAGAGATTAACCCTGAAACGCCCCATGTCTTTAATTTCAATGGCAAAATCCACCGAGCCCTTCTGCTCGAAAATTTCCCGGTCACGGGCGTTTAAGTAAGGAGAAACAAACTCCAGGATGTCTTCTACGGAAAAAGACGAGAGCAGGGTTTTAGCTACATCCCCGTATATCCGGTACGCCGGAGAGGTAAAGGTATCGATATGCAAGTCGGAAGCCTTTTTTTCCACCATTTGCGACAAGAGATCGCTGATCGTGGGGGCGGTTACATCATGAGCCAGCCCGGCAAAGGCGGTATCCATGGAGGCCACCCTTTTTTCCAGGGAAGCCTGTCTTAAATCCGTATCGCTCAAAGCATGAATATCGGAGTATTCCATTAGCCTTCCTCCTTTTTCTCGAATACCTGAAACAGAAATTTCTGCTCGGTCAACAGGGAATCGGCGTCGTCCTTATTGATTCTCTGATCTGCCAGCAAGTTCTTTAAAGAATCTTCCAGCAGTATCATTCCGGCGTTCTTGCCGGTCATCATCACATTTGGAATCAAATAAGTCTTAGCCTCCCGAATGGTGGTGGCCACCGCCGAAGTATTGATCAAGACCTCGATAGCCGGGTACCTGCGCTTGTAGTCCTTGGAAATCAGCAGGTACTGGGTGACAATTCCCAGCAGGGACTCGGCCAGCATGTTGCGGATCTGCGGGCGCTGGGGAGAGGGGAAGGAATCGATCAAGCGATTGATAGTCACCGAGGGGTTTGAAGTATGCAGGGTGCCGAAAACCAGATGGCCGGTCTCGGCGGCGGTGATAGCCCAGCGCACGCTTTCCAGGCCTCTCAATTCACCCACCACGATAACATCGGGGTCTTCGCGCAGAGCCGACTTCAAGGCGGTTTCAAAACTATCGGTATGCAGCCCCACTTGTCTTTGATGCACAATGGCTTTGGAGTTGTTGTAAATATATTCAATGGGTTCTTCGATGGTAATGATGTGGCAAGGCTTGGTTTCATTCACCAGGTTGACCAAAGACGACATGGTGGTGGTTTTCCCGCAGCTGGCGGGGCCGGTAATCAGCACCAGGCCGTGATGATGATTGGTCAACTGAACGATGGAATCGGGAAGTCCCAATTCGTTCAAAGTGGGTATCCGGTCGCCGATCTTGCGGAAATTGGCTCCCACCCCTCGCAATTCATGATAAACATTGACCCTGAAACGGTAGACCGTGCGGTCGAATGACACCTGGTAAGCGAAATCGATATTGCGTTTTTGTTCCAATTCCTGAGCCTGCCATTCTTCCAGGATCCCTATCAGCATTTCCCGGGTAGCTTCCGGTTCGATGGGAACGGTGGAGAGGGGCATCAAGTCTCCCTGTAATCGAAGCATGGGAGGAGCGCCAGGAGTTACATGCAGGTCAGACCCTCCTCTAACTACTAAATCTTTCAGCAATTCACTTAGTTTGTCCATTACAATTAACTCCCCCCTTTTGGTCCTCGGCTGTTTCCGGTTTTGAAGCTTTGGGATCGCTAAACATCACCCCGACGTTTTTTTCCGATTCCAGCTTCATTTTTTTCATTTCGCAAAGCTCTCCGGGGGCCTTTTTGAGCTTGTCGTAAATCTTATAAACCCCCAGACCGATAATGACCAGAAAGACCGCCAGCATGACAATTAACTTTTCCATCTATCTTACCGGTTTTAAGCCGGCCTCCTTAATCACAGCGTAATGATACATCCTGATATTGCCCGACTTATCCTGATTGGCCCGCCAAAAAATCCGGGAATCCACTAAATTATAATGCCCATCCAGCCATTTTTTCAAATTATCCTGCGGATCGTCATAATATTCCTGGTTTAAAATCAGCCAGACATTAGAGTATTGGCTGAGCACCTCGGAAACCCCTCCCGAACATTGCAGATAATCAACTTTTTTCTTATCCGCATAATTCTGCCCCAAAAGCGGTTCCCGGCCTGCGGCCAGACGGGAACGGCCGGTGGAGTCCAGGTAGAGAAAATGGTGGGCGAAAGGCTTTTTCAAGTAAAAATCCAGCGGGAGGCTCTGATATCTGTTGTTGACTATCAAGGCGGTATCACGGGCTGAGGCATCGGCTTCCAGCAGGGAAGCCGCCCCCCGCCAGTCCGGGTTTTTGTAGATCTCTTTGAATTGCCGGTTATATAAAGAAGTTAAATTAACCGCGAAAAAAAGGATCACCAGACCCGCACTCAAATACTGCACATACGCCTTGGGACTTTCCCACAGCTGCAGAATCCCCCGGGCCAACCCCAGCAGGATAACGGGATAGATATACAGGCAATGGCGCTGGGCGAAAATCTGTTTGCCGGTAAGCACGGTAACCAGGTAAGCCCCCAAAACCGGCAAAAGGCCGTAAACCAAAAGCCAAGTTTTCTTCTCTGCTTTCAGGGTCTGGCTGCCGTAAACGAACCCTCCCAAAAGCAACAGCACGATGAGCTGGCAAGCCAATTTGGAAATAATTAAAAAATTGCCCCCGAACACGAAATAATAAGCTCCAACTAAGCTGGAGAAATCGGGCTTTCCTAAAAAAGTTAAATTCGGAACCACGCTTCCTCGAGTCTGGAGCAGCAACACATATAAACCGGGCAGGAATAACAGTACAATCAGCCCCTGGGCCGACAGCCATCTTTTGATTTCTTTTCCCCGATATAAGCACAGGAATAATAGATTCTGGGTCAAGAGAGCAAAGATGGCCAGATAATTGGTATATAACGCAAGGAGTGACGCCAGGACATAAAACCAAAACCAGCCTGAGACTTTTCTTTCAAAAAAGAAAGCCGCCCCCCAAAAGGAAAGTAGTACCCCCAAAGCCAGCAGGCTGTAATTCCTTAAATTCAAATCCAGGGAAAAAGCGCAGGAAGAGAACGCCGTCAATAAGACCGCCCAGAAGCCCAGACGTTTTCCTCCCAGGTCTTTGCCGACCAAATACTGAGCGAGCAGCAAAGCTAAAGCAATGAGCAGGTTAAACGAGCGCCAGCAGGCTTCCGGGGCTGCATGCCATTGAGCCAGCCGGGGGAGAACCGTTTTGCCCCACACCGAGAGACTTAGATAATATAACAAAGGATGATAATCGACTTTTGCGATCAACGCGACAAAATTATCCAGGGGCATTTTGGCGATCAACACGGTAAAGGCTTCGTCGGCCCACAACGACTGGGTGGACAAAAAGCAGAGCCGAAGAAGCATCCCGATTAAAATAATTACGGTTAATCCCATGCTTGGCAAATTCTTTTTTTCGCCCCCAATCCCTGCCCTGAAACCAAAAAACCCGGTCCGGCAAAATAATATCTTGGACTTTCTTAATTTTTATATTGACAGACCCGGTCTTTTATATTAAAATTGCTTTCGTATCTTAAACAGGAGGCACTCAGGTGAATACCTACACTCCAAAACCAGAAGAAATTATCAAAGATTGGTATGAAGTAGATGCAACCGGGCTCGTCCTGGGGCGTCTAGCCAGCCGAATCGCTCAAATCCTGATGGGTAAACACAAGCCGATCTATACTCCCCATATCGACACGGGAGATTTCGTAATTGTGACCAATGCCGACAAGATTTTGATGACCGGCAAGAAATGGACCGACAAACGTTATTACCGGCATTCCGGCTATCCGGGCGCGTTGAAATCCAGAAGCGCCCTGGAAATGAAGGAATTCTTCCCGGAAAGGATCATTCAGTTCGCGGTTAAGGGAATGCTCCCCAATAACAAAATGAAAGACCGCAGAATCCGCAAACTAAAAGTTTATCGGGGCGCCGAGCATCCGCATCAAGCGCAGGCTCCGAAAAAACTCGAAATTTAAAGGAGGCTATGGTTTTGCCCAGACTCAAGAAATTAACTAAAAAAGAAAATTTTTCCGGTACCGGAAGAAGAAAGACTGCGATAGCCAGAGTATATATGCAGCCCGGCAAGGGAGCCATCATGATCAATGATGTCCCCGCCGAGCAGTATTTCATGGGCCGTACCGCTTGGCAGTTGATGATCAAATCCCCGTTGGAAGTTACCAACATGGTCGGGAAACTGGACATCAAATGCAACGTAGACGGAGGCGGAATCACCGGACAGGCCGGAGCAGTCAGACACGGAATCTCCAGAGCGCTGCTCACTTATGACGCCGAACTGCGCCAGGCCTTGAAAAAAGCCGGTTACCTGACTCGCGACCCCAGAGAAAAAGAACGCAAAAAGTACGGAAGAAAGAGAGCCCGGGCTGGGTTCCAGTGGACCAAGCGTTAATTTTTCAGCTCCGAACCGGGAACTAAATCCCGCTTTAAGCTGAAACTTAGCGGAGGTGGCGGAACTGGTAGACGCGTACGTTTGAGGGGCGTATGGGCAACCGTGAGGGTTCGAGTCCCTCCCTCCGCACCATAAAACAACAGCAAAAAAAGCCTTTTTTAAGGCTTTTTTTATTTTTTCCTCCCGGCTCAAACTATTTTTATAGTTAATCATCACTATTGAATGATACTGTTTCTCGTGAGATAATTCTGGCATGATAAATCTTACAGAAAAAATCAAGAAGCTCAAAGACCGGGGAGTAGTGATGACCATCCAGCGCCGGGCGGTGCTGGAATGCCTGGATGATGAAAATTTCCATCCTTCGGCTGAAGAAATCTACCGGCATTTAAAGGGTAAATATCCCTCGCTTTCCCTGGCGACGGTTTACACCAACCTGGACGCGCTGGCCAGAACCGGCGAACTGCAAAAACTAAACCTGGCTCCGGGAACCGCTCATTACGACCCCCTTCCCACCCCGCATTTTCATTTTTATTGCGAAAGCTGTTGCGAACTCAGCAATATTGAAGCCAAACGTCCCATCACCCCCAAGAGCGAATACCTGGGCAATCTGGTTACCACCGTGCAAGCCTGCTTTTACGGCACTTGCGCCAAATGTCTCAAACGAAAGGAAGCCCCCCCCTTTGCAGAAAAACATTATCAAAATTAATGAAAAATTATGCACCGGATGCTGGTCCTGCCTGATTAAATGTCCGCAAAGCGCATCGGATCACGGCAACCCGGCGACGAAAAGAGCCCGGGGGACGGAAAATCCCTGCTACAACCTGGGAGTCTGCCCGGGAGCCTGTCCCAACGGGGCCCTCTCCATCATTAAAGCGGAAATTCCCGAGAGATCCTGTCATCCCGGATCTTCCAGGCAACTCCCAAGCCGGAAAGATGATTACCGCATTTCCCCCTTTGGAAACCTGGTGAAAAATTTGCAAGCCTGTTATTCGGGAAGCTGCTCCCATCTGCGAAAGGAAACCAAACCCCTTGCTGAAAAAAATTATTCAAATTGACGAAAACCTCTGCACGGGGTGCGGAAACTGTATGGTCAACTGCCCGCAAAGCGCTTTAGAGCTGATCGACACTCCGGCGGGTAAAAAAGCCCTGGTCAAAGAAACCCTTTGCGACGGTCTGGGAGTCTGCCTGGGAACCTGCCCCACCGGGGCGCTCGCCATTATTGAAAAAGAAATCCCGGTAGTGCATACCGGTTCTTACTGCTGCCCATCCCTGCAGGTTTTGAGCTGGGATAAACCGGAAAATCCCAACCCTTCTCAGGCCGGTGAGGCTCTTCCCTCCCAGCTTCGCCAGTGGCCGGTGCAGCTTCACTTGCTCCCCATCGAGGCGCCTTTTCTGAAAAACGCCCACTTCCTGCTCACCGCCGACTGCGTCCCCCTGGCTTACGGCAATTTCCAGCAAGATTTTCTGCAGGGCCGGGCCATAGCCCTGGCCTGTCCCAAGCTGGATGACAACGGGGAATACCGGGAAAAACTAAGCCAAATTCTTAAGCTCAACCACCCCCAATCCCTGGAAGTGGTTTACATGGAGGTTCCATGCTGCCGGGGGCTGGCAGCCTTAATGGAAGACGCCCTCAAAGACAGCGGCCTTGAGCTCAAACTCAAAAAAACTAAAATCAGCATTCGAGGAGAAATCCTGGAAAGCGAAAATATTAAATAACAAAACAAGGAGAACCAAATGAACGAAAACGCCATGTTCTGCTACCAATGCTCGCAAACCGCCGGAGGAACCGGATGCACGATAAAGGGAGTCTGCCAGAAAGACCCCGAACTGGCGAAACTAATGGATAACCTGCTCTTCATCTGCAAGGGAATTGCGGCTTACGCCTACCACGCCGGGGAACTCGGCTACCGCGACCCCGAAGTGGACGCTTTTTTACCCAAGGCTTTGTATTCCACCCTGACCAATGCCAACTTCGATCCTCAGCGATTCGTGGGTCTGGCCCTGGAGGGTGGGGAAATCAACCTCAAGGCCATGCAGCTTTTGAAAAAAGCCCACTTGGACAAATACGGCGAACCCCAGCCGGTTAAAGTTCCCACCGGCACTTTCCCGGGCCGGGGAATCCTGGTCACCGGCCACAGTTTAAAAGCTCTGGAAGAACTCTTAAAGCAGACCGAGGGCAAAGGAATCAATATCTATACCCACTCGGAAATGCTGCCCGCCCACGGTTACCCGGGTTTAAAAAAATATCCTCATTTAAAAAGCAACCTGGGCAAAGCCTGGTATGACCAGAAAACCCTGTTCGCCCAGTACCCGGTCGGCGTCCTGGCGACTTCCAACTGCGTATTGCTGCCCCTTGACGAATATAAAGACCGGATTTTCACCTCGGGCATCGCGGGCCTGCCGGGAATCCCCCATCTGAAAAATTACGACTTCAACCCCCTGATCGAAAAAACTCTCACTCTCCCGGAACTGCTTTCGATGCCGGGAAGCTATGAACTGACCACCGGTTTTTCCGACAAAAATATCCTGGCCCTGGCCGCCAAGATCGTGGGAGCGGTAAAAGCTGGCAAAATCCGCCACTTCTTCTTGATCGGCGGGTGCGACGCTCCTTTAAAAGAAAGCTCTTACTACCGGGAATTCGCCCAAAGCCTGCCCAACGATACGATAATTTTAACCCTGGCCTGCGGCAAATACCGGCTGAACGATTTAGCCCTGGGGGATATCGAAGGAATTCCCCGGATCCTCGACCTGGGCCAGTGTAACGATGCGGTGGTGGCGGTCAACCTGGCTTCGGCCCTGGCTGAAGCTTTCGAAACCGACATCAACCACCTGCCCCTCACCTTGGTGCTTTCCTGGATGGAGCAAAAAGCCGTGGCGATTTTCTGGACTCTCCTGGCCTTGGGTATAAAAGGCATCTTTTTAGGCCCCAAACCCCCCGCCTGGGTTACCCCCGGCACTTTCAAGCTCCTGCAGGACAGCTTCGGAGTAAAATTAATCGGCACCCCGGCTGAAGACTTAAGCCAGGCAATGGCTGTATCCGCCATCTAATTCTCAATCTCTATAAAAAAAGCGCCTGAGTTCTTCCGGTGCTTTATTTTTTTAAAGCAAATTTTACTTATATGCCGCGATCAAGTCCCGGTAGGTGTCCAAGGTGGTCTTAGCCACTTCCCGGTAATGGTACTGGCGGGCCGACTCGCGGGCGTTTACCCCGAATTCTTTTTGCCGCTCGGGGTTGTTCAATAAATCTACCGCGCATGTCACGAATTCCGGGGAATCTTCGGGCACCAAAAACCCGTCCTTGCCGTGACTTACGGTGTCGGAAGCCCCGTGGGCCGCCACCGCCACGATAGGCAGGCGGCTGGCCATGGCTTCCAGCAAAGCCAGGGGTTTTACTTCGGTGGTGGAGGTCATCACATACAAATCGCTTGCCGCGTAATAAGGCGGAATCTCATGAAATTCCACTCTTCCCGAGAAAAGGATTTCCCCGTCGCTACAATAATCCCGGGCTTTAACCCGCAAGTTTTCCTCGTCGGGCCCCTCCCCTACCACCAATAAACGGCTGCGGGGAACCTGCTCGCGAATTTTCATAAACACCTTGAAAAGGTTTTCCAGGTTCTTTTCCTGGCCCAAACGCCCGACAAACACCAGCACCTTGTCTTCAGGCGCGATGTTATAACGCTTTCTAACGGCATGTCCGCCCTCTCCGGTGAACACCGAGAGATCTACCGGGTTGGGGACGACCTTAACCTTATCGGCTACCCCGTAGCCCTCCAGCAGGCTTAAAACCGATTTAGCCGGGCAAAGAATCAAATCGCACTTCTTTAAATAGTTGACCACCGAATCCCGGGTAATTTTTTTAGCCAGTTCCCGGGGCAGCAGGGGGATATAATGGGTGTACTGCTCGAATTGGGTGTGAAAAGTGTAAACCAGGGGAATGCGGAATTTTTTGGCGTAGCCCGCGCCCAGCTCGCCCAGCAGGTATGGATGGTGGGCGTGAATCACCGACAGCTCGCTTTTTTCAATCAGCGAATACAGCCGGGGAGAAAAGGGAACCGCCAGGGGGAAATTGGTCTTGGGAAACAGGTTGAGAGAAGGAAAACGGTGCACCCCTTGCTCCTCCACCCGGTAACCGGGAAAGGAGGGGGCGAAAACCAGCGGGTTTGCTCCCAGTTCGGTGAAGCCCTGTTTTAAAAGCCCCACCGCGTTGACCACCCCTGAAATGGTGGGTTTATAAGCGTTAGTAAAAATTCCGATATTCATTAAATTGCTCTTTCTAGAGCCTTATTATACTATAAAATCTTTTCCCCGGCAAAATTTTAACAAAAATTTAACATTTGGGGGTTTACTGTTTCAAGCCGATGTGCTAGACTAGCTTGAATTTAAAAGGAGCAATAACTATGGTTATCTGGAAAAACGAAAATCGCGAGCTTCTGGGCTACGGCAAAGAAGCCAAAATGAAAATCGAAGGCAAAGAAGTCAAGGTCAAGGGCGACGGCAAGCTGGAGCCTCATGTCAAGGAACATCTCATGAAGCAGAAAAAGCTGGTGGAAGACGGGGTCATCACAGACATCCGCGACCCTAAGTTGCTGAGCCTCTTGAAAGATCATAAACGCCTGGGCTACCTGCGGGATAAAAGCCATCTCACCATCATCGACGCCGGCAGCGTCCTGGGCCGCAACTGGAAAGCCCAGCACCACTTCATCACCCGGGGCGAGTACACCTACAGCAACCTGGAGATCTATAACCCCCACTTGAACGAGCAAGGTTTCAGCCAGAACGAGGTCTGCATCTTAAAAGGCAAAAACCCCGCAGGGCAGACCATCAACATCGTGGAAATCCGCGCCATTACCGACTCGGAAATCCAGCGTATCTGCGCGGTCTTCGACCCGGAAACCGGCAAGCTTAAAGAAAACACCATCATGGAATACCTGGTCTGCAAAACCGACTACTGCTCGCCCAACTAATTGCCTTAAACCGGCAGGAAGCCGAGCCCTTTGGCCCGAAATTTTCCTTATGAAAAACTTGCTTAACTTTTCGCTTGGCTTAATTTTGTTCGGGATTCTAGGTTTAAGCGGCTTAAACGCCCAGGAGGCCATTTCCCTCACCGGCCACCCCAGGCCCGGAGGGCTGCTATTCTGCCGGATCACCCCTGAAAAAGAACCGGTTTCGGTATCTCTCAACTTGGCCAACTACACCAGCTCGATGTTTAAGGAAAAAACCGGCTCCTGGCTGGCCTTGATTCCGGTTTCTCCCGACATCCGGCCCGGCAAATACCTGCTGACCGTCGCTTTAATGGATGACCGGGGCGAAAAAACCAAAATCACCCGGGAAGTTCCCATCCAGGCTTTCAGTCTGGGCGAACAATACATCTCCCTGGCCCCGGAATCCGAAGATCCGGCCACCCAAAAAAAGCTGGAAGAAGAATATAAGGCCGTCGATAAAGCCCTGGCTACCTTTACTCCCGACCAAATCTGGTGGGGGAATTTTCTCCGCCCGACCCCAGGCCCCACCACCACCACCTACGGACTGAAAAGAACCGTCACCAACCAGGGTTACAGCTACCGCCACCGGGGCATCGACATTGCAGCCGGACAGGGCATCCCGGTGGAAGCCGCCAACACCGGCGTGGTGGCGCTGGCCCGGACGGATTTTATCCATAACGGAGAAATGGTGGCCCTGGATCACGGCCAGGGGCTGATGACGGTTTACCTCCACATGAGCGTGATCCTAGTAAAACCCGGGGATCTGGTCAAAAAAGGCCAGGTGATCGGCAAAGTGGGAACCACCGGTTTTTCCACCGGCCCCCACCTGCACTGGGGCGCATATCTGAGGGGCAAACCCTTCGACCCAACCCTGTTGATGACCATCCCCCAAGCCGCGGAGTAGCGAAAGTTACTTACCCGGCTGCTCATGATGCCGAAAAGCTTGAACGAGGCGGCAATCTAAAATTCTTCCCTAACCCCGCTTTGTAGCTGGCAGCCGCCGCTTACCTGCCCCCTTGGGGGTGCATTCCACCCTCTACGAGGGCAAGCATTTTGCCTTTAGGAATCCCATGCCGGGTATTTTGCATTGGCGATCTTGGCGGCTTAATTAAAAAAGCGGGAGATCGCTCCCCCGCTTTTAAAAATCCTTTAGCTTAACGGACTAGAAGTCCATTCCGCCCATGCCGCCCATACCCGGCATTCCTCCCGGAGGCATTCCCATGGGGTGCTGTTTGTCTTTTTCCGGTCTCTCAGCCACCAGAGCTTCGGTGGTGAGCACCATTCCGGCGATGGAAGCGGCGTTCTGCAGAGCGGAACGGGTTACCTTCACCGGGTCAACGATACCGGCCTTGATCATGTCCATATATTCGCCGGTGGCGGCGTTCAAGCCCTGGCCCTTAGGCAGCGCTTTGACTTTTTCCACGATGACCGAGCCTTCGTATCCGGCGTTCTCGGCGATCTGCTTAAGCGGCTCTTCCAGGGATCTTCTCACGATATTGGCGCCGATCTGCATGTCGGCGTCCATCTTCAAGCCTTCCAGCACGTGGAGAGCGTTCAGGAACGCCACTCCGCCGCCGGGAACGATTCCCTCTTCAACGGCTGCTTTGGTGGCCGAAAGCGCATCTTCCATTCTGTGCTTTTTCTCTTTGAGTTCGGTTTCGGTGGCGGCGCCTACTTTGATTACGGCCACTCCGCCCACTAATTTCGCCAGTCTCTCCTGAAGCTTTTCCTTGTCGAACTCGGAATCGCTCTCTTCGATTTGACGGCGGATCAGGTCGATTCTCGACTTGATGTCGCTTTCTTTGCCGGCCCCTTCCACGATGGTGGTGTTTTCTTTGCCGACTTTCATCTGCTTGGCCCGGCCCAGCATGTCAACGGTGACTTTATCGAGTTTGAGACCCAGCTCGTCGGTGATAACCTGGCCGCCGGTCAGGATGGCGATGTCTTTCATCATTTCTTTTCTGCGGTCGCCGAAGCCCGGGGCTTTAATGGTGACGCACTGCAGGGTGCCTCTGAGCTTGTTGACGACGAGGGTCGCCAGGGCTTCGCCTTCCACATCTTCAGCGATGATGACCAAAGGTCTTTGCAGCTGAACGACTTTCTCCAGCAAGGGGAGAATGTCGGCGATGGCGGAGATTTTCTTCTCGGTGATTAAAATATAGGGGTCTTCCATTGCCACTTCCATTTTTTCCGGGTCATTTACGAAGTAAGGGGAAATGTAGCCTTTGTCGAACTGCATGCCCTCTACGTGTTCCAGGCTGGTGGTGATGGTTTTGGATTCTTCTACGGTGATGACGCCGTCTTTGCCGACTTTTTCCATGGCGTCGGCGATGATCTGGCCGATTTCGGTGTCATTGTTGGCGGCGATCGCGCCTACTTCGGCGATCAGTTCTTTTTTCTCTACCGGAACGGCCATTTTCTTAATTTCGGCCACGATTTTTTCTACCGCTTTGTCAATTCCTCTTTTAATGTAAAGGGGGTTGGCTCCCGAAGCCACGTTCTTCATTCCTTCCTTGAGGATGGAATAAGCCAGCACCGTGGCGGTGGTGGTGCCGTCTCCGGCCACATCGTTGGTCTTGGAGGCGACTTCCTTCATCAATTGGGCTCCCATGTTCTGGAAAACGTCTTCCAGCTCAATTTCCTTGGCGATGGTGACGCCGTCGTTGGTGATGGTGGGGGAACCGAATTTTTTGTCCAGAATTACATTTCTACCCTTCGGGCCCAGGGTGATTCTGACCGCGTTGGCCAGAGCCGCAGTCCCTTTTTCCAGGGCTTTGCGAGCGTCTTCATCGTATAAAATCATTTTCGACATGTTTATACAGTCCTCCTAATTTTTTTAATTTACTTAAGAATCGCCAGAATTTCGCTCTCTTTGACGATGAGATATTCTTCGCCTTCAAGCTTTACTTCGGTGCCGGAATATTTTCCGTAAAGCACCCGGTCTCCCGCCTTGATTTCCAGGGGGATAATCTGACCGTTTTCCAGCATTTTGCCTTTGCCCACCGCAATTACTTCGCCCTGCTGGGGCTTTTCTTTGGCGGTGTCGGGAAGGACGATCCCTCCCTTGGTCATTTCTTCCTGGGGAATCGCCTTGACGATGATTCTCTCGCCCAGGGGCTGCAGGTTCGTAACCGTTGTAGCCATAAGTTCCAATACCTCCTTATATTAATAATATTTTGGTATCTTTTAGCACTCCTGGTTGGTTAGTGCTAACACTCATTATAAGGATGTGCTAAAAATTGTCAAGAGTTAATTTTAACTATTTTGACAGGAATTTTCCCGCAGAAAAATTAGCCTGGAAGTTCATGAAATCTAATGTTTGATATTTTTTACCCGGGCGAAAAAAATAAATTTTATCTCAGCAAGTTCCGCCGGGAAGAAAATACCTGGCACATGGTTAGCTCCTCCCTCTCGGCGGCTCAAGCCCGCCTTTTTAAATTCAAGGGGAGAGCCGGTTATTCCTTGGGGGGGCTTTTATTGAGCGGCCTTTGCCGCCTCGATAGAACTCAAAGGCAAGCCTGCTTGTTCAATAACACCCCGCTTTCGCGGGGCTTGACGAAATTACCAATCATGGTAAAATTAAATTTAAGGCATATAAATAAAGGGGGTTTCATGAAAATCAGCAAAATCAGCGCGCCAATCCCCAAAATCAAGCAGGCGGTTAGACAAGTTTCCGCCAAGTTGGAAAAGTCCCTGGGCGCCGGCGATACTTTCCAGTTGAGCCGCCCGCAATACCCAATCGCCAACCGGCTTCCCCGGCCCAAACGGGAGCTGGAAGAGCGGCTGCGATGCTGGATTACCAAAAATCCGGAAGAGATCGCCCTCCCCAACGACCCCCTGGCCATCTTCATTACCGCCACGCAAAAAACCGTCAACCCGGGCCTGGCCGACCACGAATTTCACCAGATGATGAAGGAATGCAGCCTGCAAGGGGTGCTGGATATTCAGGGGATGAACGACGCCATCGACATGGCCCAGGATTATTTAAGCATCAATCATCCCAGCTCCCGGAAGATGGCGCAAACCGGCCTGGAAATGCTGAAAGCCAACCCCAAGCTTACCCCCAAGGATTTAAAGAAATCCATCCTCACCGCAGGCGAGCAAGGCCCGGCCAAACCCGCCCGCCGGGTGACGGAATTCCTCGATGAGGTAAGCCGGGAAATCCCGGGCTTTACTTCCCGCCAGGCTGCAAGGGCTTTATCCCTAGCAGCTCGGGGCAAAATCAACTGGTACGGAATGGAAAAATCCCTCCAGATCATCCGGGGCAAAGTCCAGGAAAGCGAATAAACCCGGACTTACTTAAAAACTTAAAGGGGGTTTTAATGAAAATCGGCAAAATCGGCTTAGATATCCCCAAAATCAAACGGTCGGCAAAGCGGGCTTCCTTCCGGTTGGATTGCGCCCTGGGCTACCGTGATACTTTCCAGCTGGGATCTCCCCAGATGCCGATCTCTCCGAAAACTCCCAGGCCCAAGCGGGAACTGGAAGAGGATGAGAGAGACTGGATCCCGGAAAACCCCGGAGAAGTCTCTATCTACAATGATCCCCTGGCCATCTTCATCAACCGCGCCCAAAAGGAGGCCAACCCTTGCCTGACCGATCACGAATTTCATAAGATGATGCTGGAATTCAGCACCCAAGGGGTGCTGGGTATTCAAGAAGCCAAAGAGGCCGTCGGCATGGCCAGGGATTACCTGAGCATCGCCCACCCCAGCTCGCGCAAAATGGCGAAAACCGGTTTAGAAATGCTGAAAGCCAACCCCAAGCTCACCCCGCAGCAATTAAAGAAATCCATCCTCACCGCGGGCGAAAAAGGCCCGGCCAAACCCGCTTATCGGGTGGCCGAATTCCTCGACGAGGTGTCCGGGCAAATCCCCGGCTTTAATACCACCCACGCCCAAAGGACTTTATCCCTGGTTCATCGGGGCAAAATCAACTGGTACGGGATGGAAAAATCCCTCCAGATCATCCGGGGCAAAGTCCAGGAAAGCGAGTAAGCCCTGACTTCCTTAAAAACTAAAACCCGCCTTTTAAGAGCGGGTTTTTTATTTAACTTTGCCTTCTCAAAGACAGGCGGATTTTAAAGTTCCAACTCCATCACGGGCGCACGATATCCCCGGCCTTGATGGTGAGTTTGGGATCTTCGCTGATAATCTTAGCGATGGAATACTTGTCTTTTATTTCGGTAACGGTGATCTTGCCGGTCTGCTGCTCCTGAGAGCCCAGGGAAAGGCCGGTATCCGGGTCGATCAAGTCTTCGCCCTTGGAGAACACCGTGAAGCTTGCCCCCACGGTCATGCCGTTGTTGCTCCCCGAGTTCAGGTAAACCTCTTTGTCGTTGCGCTTGATGATCCGGCCCGTCCATTTAATAGCGGAGGTATTGGCTAAAATAATGTCCAGGGCCTTGCCCACCGCAACCCGGGCGGCGTGCCCCATAGGTTCGTTGTTGCCGAACACCCCGCCAACCGGCACGGTTCCCACCGTTCCCCCGCCCCCGATGATGGCGGTGGTGGAAGTGCCTTCGGCTTTTTCCGCCGCCAGCACCTGGCCGGTATTGGCGTCGATCACTCGTAAATCGATAGCCAGCTTAGCGTTTTTGCTGCCTACCACGATGGGGCCCAGCAGCACCCCGCCCCCCGAGGAAATATCGGTGTATTCGGTAATGGCTCCGGCTATCAGAATCTGCGCTCCCAGCATTTTGCCGACTTTGGCCGCCGACTCCGGGGTTACTCTCCCGTTGGCCCCCAGGTCTTGCTCCTGGAGTACGGAATCCAGTTCCCCTCTTTCCACTACCTGGTATTTGCCGGAATTTACCAGGGCGGTGATGATCATTTCTTGAATGGTATCCCCTACTTTATACGAGCCTCCGGCCTTGGCTTGAATGTCCAGCACAGCAATTCTGAGCTTGGGGCCGGTGAGAGCCGGAGTGGGGGTGGCTGCGGGGGCCGCTTCCTGGGCCATAGCCATTTGGCATCCGCCTAAGACCAGGGCGGTTAATAACAAGACGGCGATAATTCTCTTCAAAACATTTTCCTCCAGTGTGATTTTTTCCAGTTATTTAAAGATTCCCGTTCCAACCGCTTTTCTCCTGGGTGGGCGCGGAGGTTAACTTTACAAATCCGCGATTTTGATTAAAATAATAGAGGGGGGATACCAAATGAAAAAACGCTCCATGAGCAAGCGGGAAAAAGTCTTTTGGGGGGGATGCTGGTTTCTGGCGGCGGCGGGCTTGAGTTTTTATTTAAGCGCCGGCCATAAACTGCCCGAGCAGCTTGTCAGCTACTTCTGGCTTATGCTCGGGGTTACCCTGGGAGGATTGGCGACATTGCTGTTTACTCCCACCGGGGACTGAGGATAAACCGGCAAAATTTCGGCAGATTAACGATGATAAGCTCCGGCTGGCCGGGAGGGTGCATGAAAAAGACGCCGGACTTTTACGTGAAATTCCGCACCGACGATCTTTCCCTCTTCACTCACGGCTTTTTGCGCAACATCGCCCGGGGGACACCGGCCCGAACCCATGCAACATCCCGGTTAATTCGGCGGTTTTTATCCCCAAAACCCCTTGTCAGGCAAAAAAGGTTGTGCTATAATATCCCATATTCTGGAGTAGCTCAATGGTAGAGCAACCGGCTGTTAACCGGTAGGTTGTAGGTTCGAGTCCTACCTCCAGAGCCATTCTGGATTCAAAGAGGCGAAAGCCTCTTTTTTCATTGCTGGGTCAAGCTTCTCGGTCGGTTCTAACCTTGAAAAATGTTCTTCCAGGGCAGAGTGGTTTTTGATAATCGGTAAAAACCATTCAAAGGCGTCAATACTAAGTTTCCCATCTTTTATCTTGTGGTTCTGACCTAAAGCGACCACAATCTCACGCTTGAGATTGGACATGCTCCCCTAGAACAGTACCAAAAGAAATGTTAGTATCTCCAGGTACAAAATGAAGAGGAATCGCTTCACAGAGGAGCAGATCGTTCGGATTTTAAAGGAAGCGGAAAGCAGCAGTCAAACGGTCTTGGAAATAAGCCGAAAACACGGAATAGTCGAGCAGACCTTTTACCGATGGCGCAATAAATATGGCGGCATAGAAGTCCCGGAATTAAGGCGTTTAAAAGATTACGAGAAAGAAAATTGCCGACTCAAGCGTTTGCTGGCCGAGCGGGACTTAGAAATCGATGCCATGAAAGAACTGCTTTTAAAAAAATGGTAAGCGCTCCTCAACGACGCGTGGGAGTAATATTTCTAAAGTCCAGGGAAATTCCCGAACGCCGGGCCTGCCACTTGCTCAGGTTAAGCCGTTCCAGCTTTCGGTATGTTTCCCGACGCTCAAGAGATATTGAACTTGAGGAGCGCTTAAAAGATACTGCCAGGCGATACCCCCGCTACGGATATCGTCGGCTTTGGGCTTTGGAGCAGCGTGCCGGACGAAAAATTAATCATAAAAGAATTTAGAAGCTTTGCCGGGAATTGGGCTTAACTCTTCCCAAACGGAGAAAAAGGAAACGTCGTCAAAGTCTAGGAATTGTCCCGGTCAGAGCTGAACATCCCAATCATGTCTGGACATATGACTTTATTCATGATTATTGCGAGAATGGCAAGAAACTAAAAATTTTAACCGTGGCCGATGAATTTACCCGCGAGGGACTGGCGGTGGCTGTGCAAAACAGAATGCCATCGGGAAAGGTTCTGGAGCAATTGGGCAAGCTTTTTTTGAAGCACGGGATTCCTAAATATTTGCGCAGCGACAATGGCCCGGAATTTATTGCTAAGCGTGTAAAACAATGGCTGAAGGATTTTGGAGTAACCAGTTTTTATATTGATCCACCTTCCGCGCTTAAATATCCGGGAAAGTTAAGGTTGGTTAATTTCTTGGATGAAGAAGAAGAAGACCGAATTTACTATTTTTTGACCAATAATTTCAAGCTGGCCGCTTCCACCATTGCCGCTATTTACCGGGCCAGGTGGAAGATTGAAATATTTTTCAAGTGGATAAAACAGAACCTGAAAATTAAGAACTTCCTGGGAACTTCTCAAAACGCCGTCCTGACTCAGATCTGGACGGCCATGATTGATTACCTGCTGCTGGCTTATCTCAAGTATCAGACCAGGTATGCCTACTCCATGCTGGTGTTTACCAGAATGATTCAGGCCACTCTTTTTGAAAGAATCCAGCTAATCGATTTATTCTCTCTCAAGGATTTTGAGGGCCGGAAAATCAAGCCATATCTGGCACAAACCCTGCTCTTCTGAAACTTTTATTGGACACTGGCGAGAAATTTTGTGCCATAATTAATCAGCATCTGTAGGTACCTCCTGTTTTTTTTCGCACAATTAACTTAGAGCGTAACCTGCGGATGCCTGCTTTTTATCACAACTTTCTTTTTTGAACCCGTTTTTTCGTTCAAGGTTGACCGAAACAAGCAATAATCGCTATAATAAAATATCTAATTCCAGGAAAAGGGGTGAACAACTTAATGAAAAAACTCGCCGTATGCTTAATCCTTTTGGGCCTGCTGATTTTCCCGCTGTTTGCGGCTTCCGAAACCAGATCCTTGAGCGGACAGGATACCGTCTTTATTTCCAAGATTACTCCCCGCACCGGAAGCTACATCGTCCCGGGAGTTAAAACCCCTTATTATCTGGAAGTCGAATACAGCCTCAGCTCCGCAACCCAGGCATACCTGGATGTTGCAGTTTATTTAATTCCCTTGGGCGACAAAGGCAAGGGTAAAATCATCGCCCAACTGCCCCGTAAGGCTATTTCCCCGGGAGCAAAATCCATCGTGCTGACCACCCCGGAAATGGATTTCACCCCCGGAATGCAAGGTTTCAAAACCATTACCGTGGCTTCCATGAAAACCCTGAAAGGTAAGGAACTGGCTTATTCCAACAGCGAAAATTTCATACTGGGAAAACGCCGGATCTTAAAAAGCCGGAGCAGCAACTTCAAAGACAACCTGCAAATCCTCTCGATTAAACCGGGAGAAGGCAGCGTGGTTAAAGTCGCCCAATCCAACGTCTTTAAATTTAAACTCGCCTACGGGCTGGCTTCCCGAAAAATTTCCTACCTCAACCTGGAATTCTCCGAACTTAGCCAGATAAATACCGGAATGTGCTGGCAGATTTTTTGCGTGCCGCTGGCTTTGGGCGATGAAATTCTCGAAGTAGACGTCCCGGTGCGCTTGCCTGCAAACCTGGCGGGCAAAAGTATGGGAATCGCGGTACCTTACCGCATCGAACCGCTGGGCAGATCGGCTTCCTTCAAGATCTTCAAGATCTACACCCTGGAAAAATAATCACTCCCAGGACAAGACATCGGGTAAAGTTTCCAGAATAAGTTCCGCATTAAATTCACGGCTAAAATCCCGGAGATTACCGATGGCTTTTCCCGGCACGGGCAGAAACTCTTCTTCCCCGTAATTTTCCGGGTATTCCTTCCAAGGGCCTTCACATATCGCATCGAAACGGCAGGCCGGGCAAACCGAAAATTTCCGCTTGCCCTCGATCCTCTGCAGCTTCCAATTTCTTTCCTTTACCTGGTCTCCGTATTGCTGGAGGTAGCTTTCCCCTTCCTGGAGCAGGTATAGCTCCCCGCAATGGACATATTCTCCCAAAAGGCAGAAGGGAACGGCCTCAACAGTAATCGGCCGGTTTCTCATCCGGGCCAGTTTCAGGGTTTTGAACAACTGATCGCGGATCTCGCTGTAACGGGGCACAACTTGAAAAAAATATCTCCGGGCGTTGCCGCAGGCATGAGGAAAGGCCAGCATCAGGTAGCTTACCCCCAAATCCAGCAAACACCGGGCGGTAGCTTCCAAATGCTCGGCGTTGAGCTTGGAGATCACAATTTTACCTGAAACTTTCTGCTTTAACTCCAGGAGATTTTTAATCCCCTGCACGGTTTCCTCGAAGCTCCCGGATTTTTGGGTAATGTGGTCGTGGATAGCGGCATTGGGGCCGTGCAGAGCGATGCAATAAGAAATCGGGGCGATCCGGCTGATTTCCCGGGCGAAATCGAGATTGGTAAAATTACGCCCGTTAGTTTGCATCTGAATCGCAAACCCCAAGTCACGAGCTTTTTGCAGCATAACCGGCAAATCGGGGCGGATGGTGGGTTCCCCCCCGGTTACCACGATCTGATCAAACCCTTTTTTCCGGACGTTTTCCAGCTCATCCAGATAAGTCCGGGTGGGGATGTCTTCGGGAAGCCCTTTTTTCAGCACCAAATCCCGAAAATCCTGAATCACGCAATGCAGGCACTCGTTGTTGCAGGAATATCCCAGCTTGATATCGATGGTTTTCATTATTAGTTAATTCCCGATCCCGAAAATTTTTTCCGGGGTAGCGGGCAGGTGGCGGATAACCACCCCGCAAGCCTGGCGGATGGCGTTGGTGACGGCGGGAGCGGCTCCCATCAGCGGGGTTTCCCCTACCCCCTTAGCCCCGAAAGGCCCTTGGGAATAAGGGTGCTCGACGATGATGGGGGTGATTTCCGGAGCGTCGGCCATAGTGGGGATGATATAAGTGGCGAAATCCAGGGTGAGAGCCCGGCCCTTAGCGTCATAGATAAAATCCTCGCACAGTCCGTAGCCGATGCCTTGCAGAACGCCCCCCTCGATCTGCCCTTCCAGGGCAAGGGGGTTGACGGCCTTGCCGATATCGTGAGCCGAGGTGAAATGCTCCACCCTGGTTTCCCCGGTTTGGAGATCGACTTCAACTTCGGCGATTTGGGTGACCCAGGTGTAAATATTGTAAGGAATCCCCAGGCCGGTTTCCAGATCTACCCCCTGGTAGGGGTTGACCCACCAGCCCTGGGCCGTTAAGTGAACCCGCTTTTTGCTCAAAATATGCACCAGTTTACAGAAATCCATTAACTCCCGGGAAGTGGATTTTTGTTTCAAATACCCCCCGGAAAGCTCCAGGTCGGCCTGGGGAATTTTTCCTTCTTCGGCAGCCCCGGCCATCAGGCGTTCTTTGAGCTGGCGGGCGGCATCCATTAAGGCGTTGCCGCTCGACAGGGTAGCCCTGGAAGCTACTGTGGGGCCGGAATCCGGCACCCGGCTGGTGTCGGCTTCCATCAGGTAAACCTGCTCTACCTCGCAGCCCAAGGCTTCCGCTAAAATCTGGCTTAAAGCCGTATTCATCCCCTGACCCATTTCCACCGTCCCCACCGCGGCTTGCACCGTGCCGTCCGAGCAGACCTGGACAAAAGCTCCGGCCCGGGCCAGGTAGGCTCCGTGAGCGTCCAGCCCTACGCCGTAAAGGAAGGTCGAAACCCCGATCCCCTTGCGCAGGTCGCCGGTCTGGTTTTGATAGGCCCGGCGTTTTTCCGTCCAGTTGCAGGATTTTTCGGCTTTTTCCATGGTTTCCCAAAAACCCATGCTTTCGGAAACTTCCTGGCCCCAGGCGGTTTCGTCCCCGGGCTTTAAAGCGTTGAGCTTTCTCAATTCCAGAGGATCCATACCCAGTTTAGCAGCCAGTTCATCCATTTGCGACTCGCAGGCGAAAATCACCTGGGGCGAACCGAAACCGCGGTAAGCCCCGCAAGGCAATTTATTGGTGGCTACGGCCTTGCCCACCACCCTGACATTGGGGATCCGGTAAGGCCCGGGAGCGTGCACCACGCCCCGGAACAGCACGATGGTGCTTAAAGTGGTATAGGCTCCCCCGTCAATCAGATATTCCACTTCGACGGCGGTGATTTCCCCGGTTTTTTTGGCCCCGGTTTTATACTTGATGACGGCCGGATGACGCTTGCTCATGGCCAGCAGATCTTCCTTGCGCGAAAGGATGTATTTGACCGGCCGCTTGACTTTCCAGGCCATCAGGGAAGCCATGCCCGCCACCAGGGAAGGTACGTCCTCTTTGCCCCCAAACCCGCCCCCGGTTTCGGCCTGGATCACCCGCACCTTGTTGAGAGGATAATTCAAAATGGCGGCCACCGCCCCCTGGACATAAAACGGGCACTGCATCGAGCCGTAAACCGTGATCCGGTCGGACTCGGGAACCGCCAGGGCGCCGTTAGTTTCCAGGTAGGCGTGTTCCTGGTATGTGGTGCGGTATTCGTTTTCAATAATGACCTCGGCCTCTTGCAAGGCTGTCTCGGGGTTTCCCTTCAAGACCTGGTAGGTTTTAAAGATATTGCCGGGCTGGTGGATTTCCCGGGCTCCCGGCTCCATCGAGGCCTCGATGGAGAGCAGGGGTTCGAGTTCCCGGTATTTTACTTCAATTAAGCTCAAGGCGTGATGAGCGATTTCGGCGTTTTCGGCCACTACCGCGGCCACGGCCTCCCCGTGGAAGCGGACGAATTGCTCGGCGAAAAACGGCTGGTCGGGCACCACCAGGGGCACGATATTGCACCCCGGAATATCCCCCGCGGTTAAGACCGCCTTTACGCCTGGGAAGTTCTCGGCCTTTTTGGAATTAATCTCCAAAATTTCCCCATAAGCTATGGGGCTGCGCAGCACCGCTCCGTGAAGCAGCCCCGCCATTTTATAGTCGTCGATGAACTTAGCCTGCCCGGTTACTTTATCCCGGCCGTCCACCCGGAGAACGCTCTTTCCTACCGCCATTTTTATTACCTCCTATAAGTCCCGCCAGTGGGCCAGTTGTCCCTGCGATTTGAGCAGCAGAATCTCGGCCATGACGCTGACCGCGATTTCTCCCGGGGTCTTATCCCCCAGCTTCAAGCCGATGGGCGAATAAACCCGGGGGTCTTCCTTTACCTTGATCCCGTCCTTGGCGATTTTCGCCATCAGGGCTTTAACCTTGTTGCGGCTGCCGATCATTCCGAGATAAGCCGCCCTGGTATTCAGCGCTTCTCTGAGGCAGATTTCGTCAAATTCGTGTCCCCGGGTCACGATGGTTAAATATGTTTTTTCGTCAATGGGGATGGTCTTTAGCAATTCTGCATAAGGCCCGACATAGATTTCCCGTGCCTGGGGGAATCTTTCACGGTTGGCGAACTCGGGCCGGTCGTCGGCGACGGCATAGGGAAAACCGATCACCCGGCAGACCTCGGCGATTTTCTGGCCCACGTGGCCGCCTCCTAAAATCAAGAGCCGGTGTTCCGGCTTAAAGACCTCGATAAAGAGTTCCACCTCGCCTCCGCAAAGACTGGAAGATTTTTTAGGATTGAGACTGATGTTCACTTTCCGGCTCTTGCCGTCCTTCAAGGCCAGCAGGGCTTCCTTGATGGCCTTGGCTTCGAGGGGGCCGCCTCCCACCGTAAACTCGATGGAACGGTCGGGAAAAACCAGCATCCGGGTGCCGTGGCTTCGGGGAGTGGAATCCTCCGCCGAGACCACGGTTACCAGGGCGAATTCGGCCCCGGCTTTATGATATTCCAGGATAGTTTCAAATTCCCGCATGTTTTCCTCCTGTAAAGTTTTGATAATCTTCCGGGGTATCGATGTCCTTTCGCACTCCGGGATCTGAGACCGGGATTTTTTTTACCAGCTCGGGGTGATGATAAATCACGAAACGGGCGCCTTGGCTGGGTGGCGCGGCCAGAAATTCCCCGGCCAAAGCAGCCGGAAAAATCACCGGATGCCCTCCCCGGCCCCCGTATTCCGGGATGATAATGGCCTCGGGATTTTCCTCCCAGGCTGCGATTAATTGCCGGTAGGTTTCAAGGGCGACGCCGGGGTGGTCGACCAGGGTGAACAAAACCCCGCGGGTTTCCGGGGGCAATTGCCTCAAGGCCGCCCACAGGGAAGAAAGCTGACCGCTCTTATATTCAGGGTTGAATAGGGCGGTAACGCCGGACAAATCCACCACCGAACGGATATCCTCGGCATAAGCCCCCAGTACCGCCAGGATTTTTCCCGCCCCGGCGCCTTTGAGGTCGCAAAGGATTTTCCCCAGGAAGGTTTGCTCCCCGATTTTCAACAAGGCCTTGGGACTGCCCATCCTTTGGGATTCCCCGGCCGCTAAGACGATGGCTGTAAGCATAAGATATTTTTCGCCACAAACCCCGCCTTTCCCCCAAGCCCCCGAAAAAATACCTTCGGGAAAAAAAATTATAAAACCGGCTGTAACCGCCTGTCACAAGCTTCCAGGACGATTTTATTTCCGCTTTTTGCCCGTTTTTTCTTGACAGTTGGCGAGATTTGGCTATAATAAGAAAACAATCGCGGGGTGGAGCAGCCAGGTAGCTCGTCGGGCTCATAACCCGGAGGCCGCAGGTTCAAATCCTGTCCCCGCTACCAAGTAAATTAACCAATTTTTAAATAGAAGGCGCGCAAAAAGATGCGCCTTTTTGCTTTTGTAAGAGATTTTTTCTAGAACTTAAGTGACAGCTCTCCCCAGACTCCCCGGCCGGGTTCCGGGTAGCCGGGCATTTCCTGGTATTGGATATTAAACAAATTCCGGCCCAGCAGGCTGATGGTTTGACTACTCCGGGGTTCCGCCCCCATTTGATAAGATAACTTCAAGTTGGTCAGAATAAAGGAGGCCAGAACCGGGGTTAACGGGTCGCCGGTTTTTCTGGAACTGAGCCAGAAACTTTCCAGGTTCCAGTTGATGTTTCCGTTAACCGGGCGGGAGTACAATTCCAGAGAGAACTTACCTGGGGGCAAATCTCCCCAAACCGGAGGCTGGCTGCCGAAATCCTTCTTCTGGTACTGGACGCCCAGGGAAAGCAGGCAGCCGGTTCCCAGGGGCTGAAGAGTAGAAGCCTCGAAGCCGTAAATTTTTACCCCGGCCCAGTTCTGATAAGGGGAATTGATGGCGGTGATCCCGATCAGGTCTCGAACCGAGTTGGAAAAAAGCGAGGCTTCCAGCTTGTGATCATCAGCCCCCTGCCGGTAGCCCAATTCGATAGAAAAAGCCCTTTCCGGCACCAGGTTGGGGTTGCCGAACTTGCCCTGCAGTTCCTTCAAAGTGGGAAAACGCGAAGTGGTGCCGAGACAAAACCGCCAGGCCCGATCGGCTTTTTGCCGCACCAGGTTGAGGTTATAGTTGCCGATGCTTCCCGAATAGCTACTGGTGTCATCCCGGCCTCCCAGGGTCAGAGTCAGGGCAGGATTTAATTTTATTTCATCCTGCAGGTAGCATCCCCCGTAATTCATAAAATTATACGGACTCCAGTAGTTTGCGTTCCACTCGTTAAGCGGGCGGGAAAGCGAGCCGTTGGTGTTCTGGCGAAAACGATCTCTTTCATTGGAAAAACCAAACTTGACGGCGTGCTGTTTACGGGCAAAATTAAAATCCAGGTTTCCCCCGTTGCTTTGACTTTCCCAATAGCTGTAATTGGTCACGCCGGCCCGGTAATATTGATTGGGAGAGCCGCCCGGCGGAATAAGAGGCGTACCGGCATCCACCCAGCCGGTTAAAACGTTGTCGTCCACGTGACTGAACAGCAGCAGCGACCAGCCCAGTCCGACCGGGTTGTCCCAGTTTAATTTAACCGAATAATTTTCCTGCACCAAATTCTGGTAACTCCAGTTATAAGAACCGGGCCAGAACCCGCCGGGCCGTTTCACAATATTTCCCCCGCCATCCACCTGGTTGGGACATTGCTTATCCCCGGCATTGCGGCTGAAGAGAAAAGTCGCTTTTAAATGAGGAGCCGGATTCCAGTCGGCATTGGCCAGCAGGTAATCCAGGTCGTAGGCGGTGTGGCTGGTGTAGCCGCTGGAACGGCTTTTGCCCCAGGAAAGAAAAAAATCCCCGGTTTTACCGGAAAACCCCTGATTCAAATAATAATTGCAATTTCCAAAGGAACCGGCCTGGATTTTGGCCCGGGTGCCCGGACTGTCTTTGCCCTGGCGAGGAAGAAAATTAATAATTCCTCCTGAAGCATCTGTTCCGTAAACGACCGGAGCCAACCCCCGGATGACCTCCACTCCCCGGATAAAATCCAGGGGAATCAAACTGAAGTCAACCATCCGGTCATTGGGGGTATTGAGCGGGATGCCGTTAAAATAAACCCGGATGTAGCTCATATCAAAACCCCGGATATGAATTCCATCCTGAGCCTTGGTATTGGCAACCCCATCGGTGATCACCCCGAGCTGGTTTTCCAGCAGCTCCCCGGCGTTAGAGGCGGGAGCCCGTTCGATTTCCGGGGCTTTAATCACCGCATTGGTGACCGTGAATTTCTCCAGTTGAGTGGCTTCTATAACGGTTTCCACCTCGATTTCCGGAGGTTCCGGGGAGGCGGAAAAGGAGGGAGCCAGGAGCAAAAGAATAAGCACCAGTAGAAAGCAGATCTTCTTCACGGATTTAATTTAAACACCACCCTGGCTTTAATTTTGATCCCGGTAGGAAAACCCGGGGGAAATGGCCGGTAAGGAGCCCCCGCATAGGCCGCCGCCAGAGCCGAGCGGTCAAGAGCAGAATTACCCGAACTTTCCAGCGCCCGGACTTCGGCAATCGAGCCGTCGGGCCGGATTAAAAAGCCCAAGAGAACAAAACCGCTCGCTCCCTGTTCCCGGGCATCCGGGGGATACTGCCTGACCTGGTTAAGTCTGGAACCGACCAAGGCTTGAAAGTCCGCCAGAAGCCTGGTTCGGTCGGCTGGGCGAAGGGGGTTTTCTTCCTGATTCGGGGATTGAGAAACTGGGCTTTCCCTCCCCGGGGGATTCTGTCCGCCCGAGCCGCCGTCCGCAGAAGTATTTTCTCGTTTACCTTCTTCCGGGCCTGCTCCCGGGTTATAAGCATCAAGGCTCTTGCGATTTTGATCCGGGTTGCCGGTTATAACTTTGGGAAGCGCTTGGAGAGAGTTTTTCCGGTTTTGTTTCCACAAATTTTCAGGGGGGTTAATCTTCAGGGAAGCGGGTTCTGCATTTAAACGGGAAACTCCGGCAAATTTTTGGGCGCTCCCCAAACGGGCGGAAAGCCGAGGCAAGACCCGGTGTTTAACGGCCGGAGCAAAATTTTTCTTAAGCCGCAGGGCGATCATCCTGGTTTCCGGAATAAATTGCCAAGCCGGAATCAGCAGGCTGAAAACCGCCAAAACCAAGACCGCCGTCCCGAGGGCGGCTAAAAAACTCAACCAGTAAAAATTTTTCAAGGCAGCTCCCGGGGGTTATTTTCCACCGCCAGGGAAACCCGGTCAAAACCCCGGCCGGACAAAAAATCCAGCAGGCTGATGAAATTTTGATAACGGCAGTTGCGGTCGATTTTTAAAATCACCGGGGGAAGCGGCTGGTTTATGTTTTCCAGGCGTTCCTCGAGGGCGGGCAAGCTCATTTCCCGGCCGTTCAGAGCCGCCTTTCCGGCTTGATTGAGCTCGATTATCAAAGTTTGGGGAGAATTTTCCCGCGCTCGGCCCGCAGCCTGGGGCAGGTTGAGTTCCAAAGTTTGCCCCGTCATGACGAAACTGGAGGTAGCCATAAAAATCACCAGCAACACCAGCATCACATCGGTTAAAGGGGTGATGTTGATCTCCGAGAGCAGATGATATTTTCGTCTTGGTCTCATTTTGATTATGCCGATAAATCAATCTGATTCTGGAGGATTTCCAGGTTTTCCAAAGCTCTATCCCGCAATACCTTAAACCAGTTGTAAAAAATCACGGAAAGCACCGCCACCAAAAGCCCGAAAGCCGTGGAGATCAGGGCTTCGGCGATTCCCGCCCCTACCACCGCCGGGCTTAAGTTGCCTTTCTGCGCCACCTGGAAAAAAGCCCGCATAATCCCCAGCACCGTACCGAAAAGCCCGATAAAGGGAGAAATTACGCTGATGGTGGCCAGCACCGGCAGCCCCCCGGACAATTCTATTTCGGCTTTCAGCATGAAATCCTGACGGAACAACTCATTTTTATGAGGATCAGTCAACTGCGCTTGCCCGGTTAAGAAACGATAGATCAAGCTTCGGCAGCCGTCAGAACGCTTGCCCTGCTTGATTTCGTCCCAGCTTAGAGGAGAGGGGGAATTTAACTTGCGATAAACCCGCAGCTTCTCAAAGGCCAGCCAGAATAAGATCACCAGGCAGCCCGCCAGCAGCCAGAGGGCGGGCCCGCCGCGTTGCAGCAAGGAAATGAAATTATCCATAATTAATCGTGTGATTTCGTTAAGCGCGGGGGAATTCCTTTTTATTTAAGGGCGAAAGCCCCCGGGAAAGGAATCGGCTTCGGCTTAAAGGAAATAAGCATAAACGCAAAAATCGGGAGGGAGATAATCATTATGCTGGGGATGCTTTTACTATTCGGCTTGCTGCTTCCGGGACTGATCTGGACCGGGAGTTTTGCCCTGGGGGTGATCTTCTGGATAAAAATCCTGAAAAAGCGGGACATCTCCATTCCCCGGGCCTGGCTGGCGGGATTTTTGAGTTTTTTAACGGCGCTGGTGATATATGCAGGCTTTTTTTTCCTGAATTCCAGGCTAAACCCGGCAAGCTCTCCCTATTTATTGTCTGGAGCGGTGGTGATATATTTATTAACCAACTACCTTCTCACCCGCTGGATTTTGAAGCTCTGCCTCAAGGGAACTCTCCCGCCCTGGCTGCTGGGAAATTTCACCGCCTTTTTGGGGTTCTGGGCTTACGGAGCGGCGCTGCGGCTAATTAAATAATCACTTCTTAAACAGCTCGAAAACTGCTTTCAAGATATCCAGTCCGCCCGGCGGAGTTTTCGGTTTTCCCGAGCCGACTTTTAATTCTTTATCCACTCCCTGGAAAGCTGCGAACAACATCAATTGCTGGTAGGCGGTTTTATCTACGCCATTCAGAAAAGCCAGCCAGCCGTCCAAATGCTGAATTAATTTCTGACGTTCATCTCCGTTTACATTCTTTTTAGCCAAGTGGTGAATCCCGGCGCGTAACTTGCGCTTCTGTTTTCTACCGATTCCGACCAGGCCGTTGCCTACCACCATGCCGGTTACCTTGCGGCATTTGCAGGGGCCCAGGAAGCGGGTTTTTTCTTTGTTAATTTCCAGGTCTTCCTCCCGAATAATCCTTTGCACCATTCCCTTGATCCCGCAGAGCAGACCGGGGGAACCCGCGGAAAAAGTCAGATCGTCGGCGTAGCGGGAATAAACCACTCCCCGTTTCCGGCATAATCCTTTGATGCGCTGATCCAGCCGGTAGCAGGCTAGATTGGAAAGGGCGGGAGAAGCGGGCGATCCCTGGGGCAGCTTGCCCTCGCAAGTGCACAGGCGGGTGAACAACCGGGAAATGCCCGGTTTGATCCCCAGTTTGCGAAAAATTTTATACACTCGCTCTTCTGAAATGCTGGGGAAAAAATCCTCCAGGTCTAGGCAGAGGAAAAAACTCCCCCCGATATGACGCTGGGCGTTGTCCCCGATATTTTTACCCGGCAGGAAGCCGGAAGCCGAATCGGCCACTTGCCCTTGATTTAAGATATTTTTTAAAATCCACGCCTGAACGGATTTCAATTTACGCGAGGGGCAGCAGATCAGCCGCTCCCCCCCGTTCTTCTTGGGGAGGGAGAATTTTTTGTAATAGCCCGAAGCACCCCGGGCCATTATGGATAAACGCCCGGCGGGCATTTTTACCAGTCTGGCCAGGTCACTCAACCAGTTAAGACTATGGGGATTGATCGGCATAATTTTTAAAAGGAGAGGGCCGGCTAATTTTACTCTATCTCTCTCGTTAAATTTGGGCTTTAGCCCATATTTAACGCAGCAATGCGGAGGTTTTCCTCCCGGACGGCGAAACACCGTCTACAACTGTAACTTGCGCCACAGCGGTCTAAAATTTAAGCTAACCCTCTCCTAAACTTTTTTAATCTATTTTTTCTCCCAAGTCAAGAGAGCAAATTCCGATTGAATTCAGCGATACACATAACCCCTGGCCGAGTCATAGCGGGGAAAATTAGTGCCCAGCCCCGCGTCGGCGTGGCCGCCTTGATTGGTGTAGCAATAAATCAAAAAAGTTCGGTGCTGACCTGAAGCATAAGCGTCAATGCCGTAGCTATAGGTAGAAGAGGCCGGGGAACCGGGGCACTTGGGCGGCCGGTTCAAAAATTTATTCACCACCAGGGGATGGGTATTGGTGATGGCCATAAAATCGTTAGGCTGGTATAAGCCGTCGTTTTCGTTGGCGTACATTTCCAGGGCGATGGCGATCTGCTTCAAATTGGCCTTGCAGCCTTCCAGTTTGCTGTTGACTCTGGTCTGGGTGAACCTGGGCATGATAATGGAGGCTAAGATGGCGATAATCGCCACCACGATAATCAGTTCCACCATAGTAAACCCGCTTTTTTTACCCATCACGTCTAATTCACCTTCACGGTTCCCCCTACCCAATAGTAAGGGCAATAGGCCGGAATCCCCGGAGAATGAACTCCTCCGCTGGTTTCGTTATAGACCAAGGTGCTGCCTGCCGGGGCGCTTCTGAACCCCGGATGATTGGCGGTGATAGTGTAACTCCAGCCGTAAGGACACCGGACTGCTTCTCTTAAATAGCCGGGAGTCAAATAAGACAGGCCGTAATCCACCCGGCCGGAACCCTGGCCGTTCCAAGGAGTGTATTTTCCGTTATTGTCCCCGGCATAAAGCTCCATCGCGATGGCGATATGCCTCAAGTTCGCCTTGCAGGCTTCCAGCTTGGAGCTGTCCCGGGCCCCGGTCATTTTGGGGATGATGATGGAGGCTAAAATCGAGATAATCGCCACCACGATCATCAGTTCAATCATGGTAAAGCCTCTGCGTTTCACGCTCGGCAACCTCCCCCAAAAACATTCACAATTTCATCTTAACCCAAAAATAAGGGAAAATCAAGGATTGCCCCCGGCGATCCAATAATCATACCAGCGGCTCAGGTTGAAGATGTTCCACAGCGGAAAAGTGTGATGGCCTTGATGGGCCTGATCGGTTTTCAGGGTGAATTTAAGAAAATCGTAATTAAAAATCTTGCGCTCCCGGATTTTGGAGTTGAGGATGCTGTTTTCGATAAAAGAGCCTAACTGCTGGGGCATCCATTCCCTCACCGGAGCCCCAAACCCCACCTTGGGACGGTAAATGATCTCATCGGGGATCAGGCCTTCCACGGCTTTCTTGAGCAGGTATTTGGGCATTCCGTTTTTAATTTTCAAGTCTCCCGGCACCCCCATAGCCAGTTCCACCAGGCTCTGATCCAGATAAGGAGCGCGCCCCTCCACCGAAACCGACATGGTGATCTTATCCACCCGCATCAGCAGCAGCTCGGCTAAACGCAGTTTCAGCTCCAGGTAAACCATCCGCCCGGCATAGTCGGCATCGGGTTTTTCCCGGTCGATTTTTTGCAGGATGCCGGAAATCAAGTCATCGGAAGAATACCGGTTGGCCCGGCGAAATTCCGGGGTGAGCAGCAATTTTTTCGAGCTTTCTTGCCAGGCGATGGCCCCCCCTTGAAAAAATTCTTTGTTGTCGGCCGCCCGGTGCAGGATATCGTTCAGGCTGTACTTGCCCTGCAAATTGAGAATCCCCGACGCCATAGCGGCAATCATTTTCCGCAGAACCCCCGGCACTTTCATATAAGGCTGCCAGTACTTACGGTATAATTTCAGCATGGATTTATAACCGTCATAGCCGAAGAAAATCTCATCCGAGCCCTCCCCGATTTGCACCACGATCACCCCGTTATCGCGGGCCAGTTTGGCTACATAATAGAGCGGAACGCAAACCCAGTCTGCGATCGGCTCGTCCTGATGATAAATCAAGGACGGAATATAATCCATCAAATCCTGCTGGTCGATCAAAATCTCATGGTGGTCGGTCTTAAACAGCCGAGCAATTTTCCGGGCGTGTTCGAACTCGTTCATCTGGGGCTGGTCTTTAAATCCCACCGAAAAAGTCTTGACCGGCTGGTTCATCATCTGGGCCATCAAGGCGACGTTGGTGCTGGAATCCACCCCCCCGGAAAGAAACACCCCGAAAGGGACATCGGACATCATGCGTTTGGCTACCGCGTCTTTCAGCCTGATCCTGATCTGCTCGATAATTTCCGACTCGCTCAAGTGGTTGTCGGGAAAGATGGCGTCCCAGAACTCTTCCATCCGGGTTTCCCCCGAGGCGTTGACGGTGAGGGTATGCCCCTGGGGCATTTTATTGATCCCGGCGAACAAGGTATAGGGAGACGGGGTACAGGCGAAAGTCAAATAATGATAAAGAGCCTGGTTGTCCAGCTCGGGCTTTACCCGCGGGTGGGCTAAAATCGCCTTGATTTCAGAAGCGAAGATGAACATGCCGTCGAGCTGGGTGTAATACAGGGGTTTTTTGCCCAGCCGGTCCCGGGCCAGGAGCAGCTCCTGCTTTTTACTGTCCCACAGGGCGAAAGCGAACATCCCTTCCAAATAATTTACCACGTCGCGGCCTTTTTCCTCATATAGATGAATGATAGTCTCGGTGTCAGACTGGCTGCGGTAGCGGTGATTTGGCTCCAAATTCTTTCTCAAAGCCTGGTGGTTGTATATTTCTCCGTTAAAGACGATCCAGATAGTGCCGTCTTCGTTGCTCATGGGCTGGGCGGCCTGGGCGGAAAGGTCGACGATGCTGAGTCGACGGTGGGCAAGTCCCATCATCTGGGGCTCATCGAGGTAAATCCCGAAATCATCCGGCCCCCGGTGTTTGATTACCTGGTGCATCCGGGTAAGAATCTCCGGGGTGACGCCCTCGAAAGTTTTTCCGTAATTAAAAACTCCGCAAATTCCGCACATCAGGCTTTATGACTTCTAGGGAAGCCCCGGGTTTCCTGCCCCTAAGCAAGGCCCCCGAAAAAAGACCCGCGCTTAAAAAGGAAATAGCCCCGGGAAGTGGAAAAAGAATTAGACCTTTTGCCCTGCGAAGTAACCAACGCTTGTTAAATCAAGGAGAATTTAAGATAAATGATCATTCAAAAATACGGCGGCGCCCTGCTGGCTACCCCGGAACAACGGAAAAAAGCCGCGCTCAATATCATTGAAGCCTACCGGACGGGGAAACAACCGGTAGCCATCATTTCGGCCCTGGGCCGTAAAGACCAGCCTTATTCCACCGACGCCCTCTTAGACTTGATCGGCTACTGGGACCAGCCCGACCAGCTGAGGGAAATCGATTTATTGATGGCCACCGGGGAAATTATCGCCGTGGTGGTTATGGCTCACCTGATCCGCTCGCTGGGCGGCCCGGCGGTGGCTCTTACCGGCTGGGAAGCGGGCATTTTAACCGACGGGCATTTCGGGGAAGCCCGGATTTTATCGATCGCCAGGGAGAAACTCAGCGCCCTGCTGAATGAGGAAAAAATCCCCGTGGTGGCAGGTTTTCAGGGCATGAACCAGAACGGTGAGATTACCACTCTGGGGCGGGACGGCAGCGATATCACCGCCCTGGCTCTAGGGGTTGCGCTCCAGGCCGAGAAAGTGGAAATCTATAAAGACAGCCTGGGGGTGCAGACTCTCGACCCCTCCAAGTATGACGACCCCCAGATCATCAACAACCTGACTTTTGAAGAAGCTGGAGAAATGGCCGACGAAGGAGCCAAGGTGCTGCACAAGCGCTGTATCTCCCTGGCGGAAAGGCACAATTTCCCGATTATCGTCAAGAACCTGGAAACCCCGGAAATCCAGACCATCGTCAACGGCAGGCCGGGTGAAGCCTTGGAAACCTTGCGAATCGTGACTTCGGTGGTGGAAATTTCCGGCATAGTCCAATTTAAACTCTTTTTCAACGGCAACGGGCAAGAAAAAACCACCTTGTTTAAAGCCCTGGCCGAGGCAAAAATCAGCATCGACATGATCAATATCTGCGGCGACGTTTTATATTTCACCGTCAAAGCCAAGGAACAGGAAAAGGTAGAAGCCATCCTCTGCGCCAGGCAAATCAGCTTCGAGGTAGTTCCCGGCTTATCCAAGGTGGCCTCGATCGGCACCGGAATGAAAGGAATTCCCGGGGTGATGGCCCGCATCCATAACGCCTTGTTTAACGCGGGAGTTGAAGTCCTGCATTCCAGCGATTCCCATATCTCGATTTCCTGCCTGGTGCGGGAAACCAACCGGGAGACCGCCGTGCGGGCCTTAAGGGAAGCTTTCAACCTGTGATTCCAGGCCTGCTGGCGGCATTGCTCCTGGCCTTTTTAATTAAATGGCTGTGGGAAAAGGCTCCCGAAATAGACCGGATAGCCAATCAGATCGCTTTATACGGCTTGATGGGAGGTTTAAGCGCGATTACCGCCGCCCTCTTGCTGGCAGTAATCTCAGCCTTCATCTTCGGCGGCAACAATTGCCGCACCGGCTTTACCTGCCTGACCCAAGGCCAGGCTTACGTGGTCTTCCTACTGGGGGGGATCATGTTCTTCACCGCTCCAGGGGTTTTGCTGGGGATTGCTTACGGCAAGAACCGGGCCCGCAAGGAGGAAATCAAATTTACCGGCCAGAAATTTATAGTATCAGAAGATAAGGGGGAAAAACATCATGAAAATTGACGAAATTAGACAACTGCTGGGAGAAGAAGCCGATTACCTGCTTAACCACCAGTGCAAGACCGTGGATAAAGCCCAACTCCACCTGCCCGGGCCCGACTGGGTGGACCGGGTTTTCCGAGACTCCGACCGCAACATCCGGGTGCTGACCAGCCTGCAGGCCATGTACGGCCACGGGCGGCTGGCCAATACCGGCTACCTATCGATCCTCCCGGTGGATCAGGGAGTGGAACATTCCGCGGGCGGTTCTTTCGCCCCCAACCCGGTTTACTTCGACCCGGAAAATATCGTGAAATTAGCCGTTGAAGGCGGCTGCAACGCCGTGGCTTCAACCCTGGGCACGCTTGCCTGCGTAGCTCGCAAATACGCCCACAAGATCCCCTTCGTTTTAAAGCTCAACCATAACGAATTGCTGACCTATCCCAACCAGGCCGATCAGATCATGTACGCCAGCGTTAAGCAAGCCTACGATATGGGAGCCGTGGCGGTGGGAGCCACCATTTATTTCGGCTCCCTACAGAGCGCCCGCCAGATAATGGAAGTGAGCGCGGCTTTTGAACTGGCTCACAATTTGGGGATGGCCACCATTCTATGGTGTTATCTTAGAAACTCGGCCTTCAAGACCGAGGGAGTGGATTACCACGAAAGCGCCGACCTTACCGGCCAGGCCGATTACCTGGGAGCCACCATCAAGGCCGATATCCTCAAGCAAAAACTGCCCACCAACAACGGCGGCTACCAGGCCCTCAATATGGGTTCTTCCAGCTACGGGAAATTCGATAAACGGATTTACAGCGAATTAAGCAGCGAGCATCCGGTCGACCTTACCCGCTACCAGGTAATCAACGGCTACATGGGCCGCATCGGCCTGATCAATTCGGGCGGCCCTTCGGGGCAGAACGATCTGGCCCAGGCGGTCAAGACCGCGGTCATCAACAAGAAAGCCGGAGGCATGGGTTTGATCAGCGGCAGAAAGGCCTTCCAAAAACCCATGGCGGACGGAATCAAACTCCTCAACGCCATTCAAGACGTTTACCTCTGCCCGGAAGTGACCATAGCATAATTACAAGAGCCCATTCAAAGGCTCAAACTTTTAACCGACAACAAAAAAAGCGGGGAAATTTCCCCGCTTTCTTTTTGACGTTAAATTAATGTTATGCGGATTTGTTAGAAAAATCTACCGGCTTTGCTTCACCCTTTTTATCAATTCCGCAGCCCGGTGGGAGGGAATTTCCCCGGTCAGCCAGCCGAAGCGGCGGCCTGCGGCATAGTCGGGAGGGGTTTTGAACTGGTCGCAGGTTATGTCCACGATTTCCCCGGTTTTCTTATCCCGCAAAAAATGGTGGGTGGTGCCCTCGTGTTTCACCCAGCAAGGTTCCAGCCCTGAAGCCTTACCCCCCATCAAATGATAATAGGCTTCCGAAGCCACGTAGCAATGTCCCCAGCTTTGGGGTTTTTGTTCGTCCCATTGTTTTTTGTATGGCCCTTTTAAAAGGTCAGGGGTGAGATTCTTGCGAATCAGCCGCCGGTATTCCTGAGCTTGGGCGCTTCCCCGGGAGAGCATTTTTTTTCCGTTCGGCGATAGCTGCAGTTCCTCGGTTTTCACTTGCCGGGTTTCCCCCTGCTCGGCAACGCTCAGCTCCGGTTTGGCCTGCGGTTTTAAGGTTAAATTGAGGCCGATGATTTTTAGTTTCATAATTTTTTCCCTCCCCCTTGGTTTCAACTATAAAATTATCTATTTTTTTGCTTCTCCCTCTTTCCTCAACCGAAAATATTGCATATAATTATCATATTCTAAAATATAAGAAGGTGATTTTTTAATGGTTCCGGATTTATTAAAAGCCGTCAAGCAAGAAGAGAAATCTCTGGTTGGTTTCCTGCGCGATTTAATCGCTATCCCCAGCGAAAGCTCCCAGGAAAAGCAGGTAGTCGAAAGAATCAAGCAAGAGATGGAAAAGGTCGGCTTTGACGAAGTCAAAATCGACAAAATGGGCAATATTTTAGGCCGGATCGGCAAGGGCAAAACCATCATCGCCATGGACGCCCACATCGACACCGTGGGAGTGGGCGACGCCCAGCAATGGAAACACGACCCCTATAAAGGCAAGCTGGAAAACGGCGTCATCTATGGCCGCGGGGCGGTGGACCAGAAAGCCGGCATGGCCGCCATGGTTTACGCCGGAAAAATGATCAAAGACCATAAACTGACCGGGGACTACACCCTCTATGTGGTGGGGTCGGTGCAGGAAGAAGACTGCGACGGCCTCTGCTGGCAGTATATCGTCAACGAAGACAAGCTAAAGCCCGACTGCGTGATCATCACCGAGCCCACCAACCTGGAAGTCAGGATCGGGCAAAGGGGCCGCATGGAGATCGGGGTCACCGTCAAGGGCAAGGCCGCCCACGGCTCGGCTCCCGAGCGGGGGATCAACGCGGTTTATTTAATGAATAAAATCATCACCGAAATTGAAAAATTAAACGACCATTTGGCTAAAGACCAATTTTTAGGCAAGGGCACGGTTACCGTGACCCATATCTCCAGCAAATCCCCCTCGCTCTGCGCGGTGCCGGATGAGTGCTACATCCACCTGGATCGCCGCTTGACCCGCGGCGAAACCAAGAGCTCGGCGCTCAAGGAAGTCAAGGAAGCCGCCAAGAGAGCCGGGGTCAAGGCCGAGGTAAAAGTCCTGCAATACGCCAGGGCCAGCTATAAAGGCTTGACCTACCCCACCGAATGCTACTTCCCCACCTGGACCTTGCCTAAGACCCACGCCCTGCTGAAAGCCGGGGTCAAGACTTTTGAACAGGCCTTCGGCCGGGAACCGATAATCGGCAAGTGGATATTCTCCACCAACGGGGTATCCACCATGGGAAGATTTAAAATCCCCACCCTGGGCTTCGGGCCGGGGGATGAAGTTTTCTCCCACTCCATCGACGACCGGGTGCCCGTGGAGCACCTTTTGAAGGCTGCCATATGGTATGCCCTGTTTCCCCAAAATTTCGCTTAAGGAGGGCGCAGCAAATGGTTGAAACTCAAAACCTGCTGTATGAATCAAAGGAACTGCATTTTGACAACTTTAACCGGGATTATCTCTTAACCTGGGAAAAATCCCCCGAGCAAATCAAGGCCACCCTGATCATCGCGGAGATATTGAAAGAACTGCACAGCCGGAATATCTCGGCCCAGGTGTTCCAGAGCGGCCTGGGGATTTCCCTCTTCCGGGACAACTCCACCCGCACCCGTCTGGCTTACGCCTCGGCCTGCGATTTGCTGGGCCTGGCCCACCAGGAAATGGACGAGCAGAAATCCCAGGTTTACCACGGGGAAACCGTGCGGGAAACCGCCAACATGATTTCATTTTTGACCGAAACCATCGGCATCCGGGACGATATGTTCATCGGCCTGGGCCATTCCTTCATGCAGGAAATGGCCGACTCCCTGGAGGAGGGGTTCAAGTCGGGAGTGCTGCCCCAGAGAACCGCGGTCATCAACCTGCAGTCCGACCTGGATCACCCCACCCAGACCCTGGCCGACCTGGCGCATTTGAAGAATTACTACGGCAAGCTGGAAATCCTCAGAGGCAAAAAAATCGTGATGAGCTGGGCTTATTCCCCCAGCTACGGCAAACCCCTCTCGGTGCCCCAGGGGATCATCGCTTTAATGAGCCGGATGGGGATGAATGTGGTGCTGGCTCACCCCAATGGCTACGAACTGGAAGAGGGGATCGTGAAGCAGGCTAAACTGTTTGCCGAGGAATCGGGGGGCGAATTCTCGGTTTCCCACGATATGAAAAAAGCCTTCAAGGACGCCGACATCGTTTACCCCAAGAGCTGGGCCTCTTATCGGATAATGGAGCAGAGAACCCGCCTGGTGCAGGAAAAGAAAACCGAGGAATTAAAAGCTTTGGAGCAGGAATGCCTGAAAGAAAACGCCGGGCACAAAAAATGGATCTGCGACGAGAAACTGATGGCCGCCACCCGCGACGGGAACGCCCTTTACATGCACTGCCTCCCGGCCGATATTGCGGGAGTCAACTGCGAGGACGGAGAAGTCAGTAAAGGAGTGTTTGAGAAATACCGGGTAGAAACCTATAAGGAAGCGGGCTGGAAGCCGTTCATCATCGCCGCTATGATCATGCTCTGCCGCTTCCCCGAACCGGTAAAAGTGCTGGAGCAGCTTTACCAGAACAATGTGCCCAGAAGGGGCTGAGGGAAGATTGCAGCATCTTGAATGGCTAAAAGACACTAGTCAACGCTTAAAAACCGCTGACGGGAAAGACGTTCAAATCTGGGAATTTAATCATGTGCAAAACGATGCGATACTATCAGCTTGGGCTAAACACTTCAGGAATAACTATTGTACTAGTGATGAATATTTAGATTTTCTACGCCAAGCACCTAATTTATCTCGTAAAGATTATTTAAACCGAATTAAGTTTCCAGACATTAAAACTGCCCTTGGCCCAAGTATCAGAGCTGGTGACTTTGGGGAAATTCTTATAGCTGATTACTTAGAATGGCTACATTATAATGTACCAAGGTTCAAATGGTGTAATAAACCAACTAAAAACGATTCATTAAAAGGATGCGACATTATTGGTTTTAAAATTATTGGAGTTAACTCACCTGATGATATTTTAGCAGTATTCGAAGTAAAGACTGGTTTTTCTAATTCCTCAAAAAATAGAGTTCAAAACGCTGTTAATGGTTCAATTAAAGATGAACTTAGATTGGCAGAATCGTTAAATTATCTAAATCAACAATATTATTTTAATAATGATTTGGATGGGGCGAAAAAAATACAACGTTTCCAAAACCTAACCGATAATCCCTGCGAAATTGCTTATGGAGCAGCGGCAATCTTCGATGAAAAATTCTTTTCTTCTGAAACAATTGAAGAAGTTAACACCGATGTTCATCCCCAGAAAGAGAATCTTTTTTTAATCGTAATAAAAGGCAGCAATATGATGGAACTAGTTCACGAGCTATATCGGAGAGCAGCGGATGAAGCCTGAACAAAAATCAAAGCATCTCTTCAAATTAAACCAAGCGAAGGCAAAAATGTTGGAGTATGGAGTATCCGAAGAACTTCAAGATATTAAAATCCAAGACCCAGCAGAATTACTTATTTTAACAATTGGAATTCTGGGTGAGCTTGCCGCGCGAACAAATTCAAATGATCCTAATGATGAATACCTGGAGGAATTGCAAGAATCTCTTCAATTCTCTGCCCGCTTTTTCGACACTTATTTTAAAACTCGCCTAAACAAGGAACTGGATCCTTATCTTTTATTAATTGGTTCGGCTACCTATTACTTGTGCGATATGCCCGGAAGTTCATCTGTTTTAGCAAAATCTTTCAACAACTCAAAAATAGATTTAGATGCTTCTGGTTTAGAAAATCTGCTTTTTTGGCTAATTCTGGGTGATTTTCATAATTTTAACGATATTGCGGGAGATTACGGGTACATTATTAATAAAATAGCTAAATTATTAATAATTTTTTCTAATAGCGGAACTGGAGAAGAAAATATTATAAAACATTTAAGCTGTTTAAGAAAATTTATTTATACGAATGGTTCTCCGAGAGAATTACTGTTTACGGATGTCATTTGCGCCATAATCAGGAAGCGCATTCAAAATTCTGTATGGACTTGTTTGCCGCAATACACCGCAATTCCTATTGAATATTGGAAAGATCTTATCCAGAGGAAAAAAGCTTTTATTAAAGAATTTTGGCCAGCGCAACATTTTATTGGACAACAAGGTATTTTTAAGGGGAAATCCGCAACTATTCAGATGCCGACTAGCGCAGGGAAGACCAAAGCAACCGAAATACTTATTCGTAGCGCATTTATTTCCGGCAGAACTTCTTTAGCGATAATTGTTGCCCCCTTTAATGCTCTTTGCCATGAGATCAAAAACGGTCTTATTGATGCATTTTATGATGAAAGCGTTAAAATAGACGAACTCTCGGATGTTTTGCAAGTAGATTTTGTAATAGAGGAAACTCAAATTCCAACAATCTTAATAGTTACACCAGAAAAGTTGGTTTATTTGCTTCGTCATATGCCAGAAATCGCGGCAAAAATTGGATTATTAATTTTTGATGAGGGGCATCAATTTGACAATGTAACTCGAGGTATTACCTATGAGCTTCTTCTCACTTCGTTAAAAGCAATGGTACCGACCGAAACACAGAAGATATTAATTTCCGCGGTAATCAGCAACACAGATGCTATAAACGAATGGCTAAATGGTGAAAATTCAGAGATCGTTATTGGAACCAATCTAGCCCCTACTTTTCGTTCCGTAGCTTTTGCGAGCTGGACTGATCGGCTCGGTCAACTTAAATTTGTTGCTCAAGACAATGCCGAGCAAAATGAATTCTTTGTTCCTCGAGTTATTGAGCAATTCCCATTGAAACGATTCCCGCGAGAACGCAAAGATAGATTTTTTCCAGAGAAATCCAATGGACAAGATATTGCCCTATTCTTAGGGTTTAAACTTGTGCCTAATGGAAGTATCGCTATTTTTTGTGGTAGAAAAGATAGTGTACAGAATTTTTACAAAAGAGCGATAGAAATATATGACAGAGGTCTCCTAACATATCCACCATTTCTTTTTAACGATCTTGACGAAACACATAGACTAATTTTTCTTTATGAATGCAACTTGGGTAAAGAAGCGATTGCGACAAAAAGTGCTAAACTCGGTATATTTTCTCATCACAATAATACACCACATGGCATCCGCCTAGCGGTTGAATATGCTCTGAGAGAAAGCCTAATTCGCTTCGTAATATGTACATCAACTTTAGCGCAAGGAGTGAACTTGCCCATACGCTATCTAATCATAACTAGCCTTCATCAAGACCGCGAAATGATCAAAATTCGTGATTTTCAAAATCTACTAGGTCGTACCGGGCGAGCAGGTATGCATACCGAAGGAAGCATTTTGTTCGCAGATCCTGATCTTTATGATAATAAAGGAACAAAGTATTGGAGATGGGACAAAATTAAGGACTTATTGATATCTGAGAAAGCAGAGCCATGCGCAAGTACTTTATTGTCTCTATTTGAGCCATTCCATAGTGATGATAATCATCAAATTGCTCTAGATATAATAGATTTTATCCAAGCTTACACTCAAAATTTAGAAAAGATTTTAAATAGTTTGGACGATTTTATTAAGAAAAACCAAAATGACAAATATTCGAATAACGGAATTATGCGACAAATACGATGGAAATTAAGCATAATTTCCTCTATTGAAAGTTTTCTAATGTCCCATTCCGAAACATCTGATGCTGATTTTTCTGACGAACTAGCGAAAAATACTCTTGCTTATTATTTGGCAAACGGTGAACAACAAGAAAAAATTATCAAACTCTTCAAATTATTGGCTGAGAATATCTCGCAAAAGATCCCCGATTTAACACGAAGACGGATTTATGGAAAAACCCTTTATGGTATCGAAGTTTCACAAGAGATTGAATTTTGGGTGAACGAAAATCTGGATAATTTATTATCCGTTAATAATTTCAATGAATTACTCGAGCTCGTATGGCCATTGTTCGAGAAATACTTAAAAAACAATACTTTCAAAAAATGTAATAAACCTGAAGCACTAATAAAAATTGCTTTATTGTGGTTAAAAGGAGAACCTTTCCATAAAATATTTGATATTTTTATTAATAGTCAAGCTAAACTTAATTGGGGCCAATTACTTCGAGAATTTAACCTAGAGCATATTGTTGATATTTGTCAAAATAGTTTATCCTATGAGGGTTCTCTTATAATAGGTGCTATATCAGAATTAGTAGAATTTCTCAGACCGGATGACAATGAATTACTAATTAACAAATTGCACCAATTTCAAAAAATGCTTAAATACGGCTTACCAGAGATGACCGCAATCACTTTATATGAAATTGGATTCGCAGATCGCGTTATTGCAATGGACTTAGATTCCATAATTGGTATGACTGATGGCAAAAAAAAATCTGTTATATGGGAACTAATAAATAATAAAGAACAAGTTCAAGAGATTCTTAACAAATATCCCTCATACTATTTGAACAGATTTGAAGATATCTTAGTTACAGGGAATTCTTTCAGTTAAATGCAAGGCTTTATTTTTATTGGCTGATTTCCCCCGGAATTTTAACATTTTTTTAACATTTCCCCCTCCCCGCCCGTGTTATAATCCAAGTATCTTTAGAATGGGGGATTATTTTTGCATGAAAATCGAAGCCATAACTCTTAAAAATCACGGAACCTTAACCCGGCTGCCCGAACTCCAAAGCCCAAAAATTTCACACGCCAATCCCGCCGCTAATTCCCGGGCTGACGAATTTGCCGGGCAGGCGGCTAATCCCCCGAAAAAAATCCTTCCCCACGCCGCTAAAACGAAACCGTCCGAAACCGCCCCAACCGAGCCGGAAAAGAACTGGACCGTACTCTGCTACTTCGCCGCCGACTGCAACCTGGAAGAATACGCGGTGCGCGATTTACTCGACATGCAAAGAGTCGGCTCCACCAAGGATATGAATATCCTCACCCAGATCGACCGGGGAGAAACCCCTTCCATTAAAAAATACGGGGGCAAACCGGGAGCCACCCGCTACTACGTCAACCGCGTCCTCAGCAGTAAAATCGGCTGCGAGGAAATCGAAAATCTGGGCCAGATCAATATGTCCGACGCCAAGGAATTGAAAGACTTCGTGGCCTGGGGGATGAAAAGCTACCCGGCCCAAAACTACCTGGTGCTGATGTACGGGCACGGGGGCGGGGTGCTGGGGATGTCCACCGACGAGGGCGCCCAGAAAATCGACCCCAAAACCCTGATGAACCTGATTATGGGCGAGCAAAAAGGCAACTCCCAGCCGGAAGAATGGGCCCTTTCCGCGAGTGGCGAAAACCCCGACATCATTAAACCCCAAGAGATGGAAAAAGCCTTAAAAGCAGCCGAGGCCGAAGCCGGAGTGGATAAAAGCCGGGTACTGCTGGGCTTGAAATCCTGCCAGATGGGACAGACCGAAAACGCCTACCAATGGAAAGAAGTAGCCGGCCGCCTGCTGGCTTCCCAGTCGGTAATCTACACCGACAGCTGGAGAATGAACGAAATTCTGGGCAAACCCGAAGCCGGACGCTACAACCAGGAACAAATGGCCGAATACATCTTCAACCTCAACCAAAGCGACCTGGTCGACCAATACGGCAACGTGATCAAAAGCCGCATCACCACCGGGGCTTTGGTAGATTTGAGCCAGACCCCCAACTTGAAACCGGCGGTGCTGAAGCTGGAAAAAGCCATCCAAAACAGCCCGGAAGAAACCGCTAAAATCAAGGAAATTCTGGAAATCAAGAGCCGCCCGGGATTCTTCACCAACACCTGGGTGGTACATTACGCTTCCGACTTTTACGAAGCCGCCCGCCTGCTGGCCGAAGACCCGGAAATCCAAGACCCCGGCCTGAAAAAAGCCGCCCAGGGAGTACTTTCCGCCCTGGACAAAGTAATCGTTAAATCCACCCGCCGCCCGGACCTGGAATACGACAAAAACTCCAACGGCCTGGGACTCACCACCCTCTCCGACCCCAAAACCTACGAAAAAGCCGGATACGGGGACTTGGCTTTCGACCGGGACACCGGCTGGAGCGAGTTCATGAGCAATTACTCCTCGGAAGTGGGGATGGAAGAGATGAACCAGCGCCTCCCCGACGCTCAGGTCAATATTCCCCAACTGCAAAGAATGGCCAACACCGCGCAAAGCTACCTGGATAATTTCGAGCCGGTACGACTGCAAACCGATAAAGCCAAGGCGGAGATCAAGCGCATCAAAGCCGACCCCGATTTAACCCCCCTGGATCAAAACCGGCAATGCATGATGCAGGTATTCGGAGTGGACGCCTTTAGAAACATGAACATGATCAACTACTCGATCACCCCCAGGAATCGAGAAATCATGAACGGGGTGATTACTACCGCTCTATTGGCGGGAGTTTCCGCCTCCCCGGCTCTGGAAACCATCACCAAAACCCTGCTGCTGACCGCTTCTACCCTGGAAGGAAAAATCAACACCCAAACTTTGGCCAACGCCGCCCAAAAAATGCAAAACGAAGTGGCTGCCTCAGATCGCCGCCTTTCTCCGCAAGCCCGGCAACTGGTAAGCGAATACCACCAGGAAAAAAACCGGGAAAAGAAGGGGGAACTGCTGAAAAGACTGGAGGCCCAAGGCCCCGACGCCCTCAATGTTGCGGTCATGCCCGAAAAGGGAGCCGAGTTCCTCACCATTCTGGGCTACGCCACCCGCAACGAAAAAATCGTCAACCTGAAGAACTTCAAAGGAGAGGCGCCCCGGGAATTCCTGGCGGCTTTGAGCGGGCTGAAAGCCGAGCAGCCTCAACCGGAGCCTGCCCGAGCTTAAAATTTAGATGAAAGACCCAAAAGTTATCCTCCTGCCCTGCAGCGGCATCGGCTCTCCTCTGGGAACGGTGGGACGCCAGGCGGCTTACCGGGTGGTAGAAAAACTCCGGCCCGGCAAGACCGCGATAACCTGTCTGGCCCTCTTGGATAATCAAGACCGTGAAGCCCTGCAACTGGTACGGGATAACCCCTGCCTGGCTCTGGACGCCTGCGGGGGAAAATGCGCGGAAAAAATCATCAAGGCCGCGGGGGGACAATTCCGCAGCGAATTTAGCTTAAGCGAAATCGCCCGGCAACACCGCCATTTAAAACCCGAGGGGGTGCTGGAACTGGGAAAAATGGGGCTGCAACTGGTGGAAATCGCGGCCCAAACCGCAGCTTTGGCGGTAGACCGGCTATGTGAGGAACCATCGTGAACCCGGCTTCCTCCATAAAAATCGGAATCATGACCTGCGGGGGAGAGGAACTGCCCCAAGGCACCCTGGCCAGAACCGCCGCCCGGCTGGTGCTGGAAAAATACCGCCCCGAGCACACCGGCAACTTGTGCTTTCCCCATTTTTTAAGCGGCGACGAAAAAAGCCGAAAATTCGCCCGGGAAAACCCGGTGATCACTTTAGACGGCTGCGAGAAAATCTGCGCCCGTAAATCGGCCCTCCGTTATTCCGGGGAGCCCGCATCCAGCCTGATGATTTCAGAACTGCTGAAAAAATGGGACGAAATACCTTGCCTTAACCGCGCCGAACTGGATGAGCGGGGCCGGGAACTGGCCGAAAGAATCGCCCTGGAAGTCAGCCATAAAGTTGACCTTTTAAGCCAACAGCTTAATTTAAAGGGTTGAGCCGGAAGATCTCCCAATTCAGGTAAACCGCAAAACTCACCCAGAGGAGATAGGGCAGCATAAGCCAGGCGGCTGCCACGCTGATTTTGTAAAATTTCAACATGGTGATTAAAATTAAACCCCAGAGAATCAGGATTACCTCAAGCCCCAGCCGGGGAGATTTCAAGCCGAAAAACGCCCCCGACCACATAATGTTAAAGCTCAACTGGGCAAAAAACCAAACTGCCGCCATCAGCCGGTGCGGGCTTCTCTCCGAGCGCCAGACCAGATAAAGGGCCAACCCCATTAAGAGAAACAAGCTGATCCAGACCGGGGCGAATACCCAGCCGGGAGGGTTGAGGGAAGATTTCACCAGGGTGGGATACCAGTCGGCTACCGTGCGGGAAGTGAACAACCCTCCGACCAGCCCCGCCAGCTGGCAGATCGCCAGACACAGAAGAAGTTTCAAACTTTCTTTTAACCGGCCTTGCATAATATTCTCCTTTAAGGGTTTATGATTTCAACAACCGCAGCAAGGTTTCCCCAAACTCGCGGGCGGCTTGGGGGCCGGAGGCGGTGACGATATTCCCGTCCTTGACCACTCCCCGGTTTAAATATTCGGCTCCCCCCTTGCTTAACTCCCCTTTCAATTCGGGCCATACCGTGGCTTTGCGGCCTTTTAGCACCCCGGCCCGGGCCAGGGTAACCGGAGCGATGCAGATGGCTCCCAAAACCAGCCTTTCTTGTACCGCCTTTTGGGCCAGGAATTGAGCCTCGGGGTTATCCCAATAAACCTGGGCCCCAGGGCCGCCGATAAATACCAGGCACTGATATTCCGACAATTCAACTTGGGAAAGCAGCAAGTTGCAGACCGCTTTTCCACCCTGCGTTCCGCTTAGCTGCCCCAAAACCAGGGAAGCGATATCCACCCGGTACCCGGCTTTGGTAAGAATCTCCCGGGGGATGAACAGCTCTTCTTCCCGAAAATTCTGCGGAGCCACGATGAACAAGACTTTCTTCCCGGGGAGAGTGGCCGCCCGGGGCAAAATCCCCGCCAGGCAAAAGAACAACAATATCGTAATTAAAAAATTTTTCAAAAAATTATTCCCCCTTTACTTTCTCCAACACCTGGGCGAAAGTCGCGCAATTCATGAAGCCTTTGGCTTCCATTTGGGCTTTTTCTCCCGCCATGTAAGGAATCGTGGCTACCCTTTCCTTGACTTCCCGGAATACCGTTTCCAGCCTTTCATCGCTCTCCACCGGTTTTCCCCCGCTTATGTAAGGCAAAGCGATTTTCGAGAGTTCTTCAATCATTGCCTTGACTTTTTCCGACTCCCAGAAATGCCCGGGTAATCCGCTGCCGAAAATCCTGTAACCCAGGGCCTTTATCCCCAGCCCGATCTGTACCCCGGCGAGATACTTAGCCCCTTCGTCGGCTTCACAAATCCCGGTGACGGGGCCGGCTGAAGCCATCACCGCCAGACCTGCCTTGCCCGAGAGCTCCAGGGTGTGGTACCAACTGTATAGCCGGTCTAAAAAAGTCTTCATCTGCCCCGAAACATTGCGGACATAATTGGGGGAAGCAAAAATCACCAGGTCGGCTGCCCGCATCTTTTCTTTTAAGAGTCCCATATCGTCCTGGTCGTCAAACAGACACTTCCCATTCTTGGAGCAGGCCAGGCAAGCCCGGCAAAAATTGATTTCCAATTTGTCGGCGGTAAAAATTTCCGCCTGAATTTCACCGTCCAGGTTGATTAAATATTCCACCAGCATTTTCACCGCCTGAAAGGTGTTGGACTTATCTCCCCGGGAACTTCCCACGAAAGCGAAGATTTTTTTCATAGCCCCTCCTTAAATATTTATTTTAGCATCCGGCAAATTTTTATCGCGATTTTATACAAAGCGTTGGTGCTGCCGTCCCGGTTGGAAGCCAGAGCTACGCTGACTCTGGGGTCGGCAAAGCGGCAATAGACGGCGTTAAAGCCCGAGATCTCCCCGTTCTTGGTGGGGGTAAAATTCTGCGGCTCGAATTTAACCAACTCCAAGCAATACCCGAAGGAAACCTGGGGAGAAATCATCCCGACGCTCCCGTCGTTAAGCCGGCAAGGGGCGAACATTTCATTGAGAGTTTCGGCTTTGAGCAGAACTCCCGGGTTGAGGGCCTTTTCCAGTTTAACCAGATCGGCAGCGGAGGAAACCATCCCCCCGCTGGAATAGGGCATGACCAGACTGGCATACGGGGCGTTCTGCAGTGAACTCCCCTCCAGATGATAGCCGGAAACCCGGCCCGGAATCAGAGCCAGGTTGCTGCCCGAGCGGGTAGTGGTTTGGCCCAGAGGTTGGGTGATGACTTGGCGCAGATAATCGGCAAACGGAACTCCGCTCGCCTTTTCCACGATCAGCCCCAGCAGGATGGCTCCCGAGTTGCTGTATTTAGCTCTTTGCCCCGGCTCGAACTCCAGCGGGGCGTTGCCGATTATCGCCAGCGATTCCTGGGGAGTGCGATCCTCCATCTGGTTCGATTTAATGGGCTCCAGTCCGGTAAGGTCGGGAATCCCCGAAGTGTGCTGGAGTAGATTTTTAATGGTAATCCCGCTCCAGTTGGGATACTGGGGGAAATATTTGGTAAGGGGGTCGGTTACTTTCAGCTTCCCCTCTTCTTTTAGCTTCATCACCGCCAGGGCGGTAAACAACTTGCTTACGGAACCGATTTCAAAGACCGAATTCTCTCCAACCGGAGCCTGGTTTTCCAGGTCGGCTTTGCCGTAGCAGCGGTTGATCTGCTTGCCGTCGGGAAAAGCGATGGAGAGGGCCAGGCCGGGAATTTGTTCGGCCTTGAGAATTTGATTGACCGCGTCATCCAGGGCCTTTAAGTCGAGTTTACCCGGAACCGCCGGGGCGGCTGGCGAAACCTGGATTAAAAAACAAAAAACCAACAATCCGAAAACTAAAAATGCTTTTTTCATTTCCTCTACCTCCCGGTTTAAAATTTCCCCATAGAGCGGCCAAAACCTCTCTCCAGAAAGGAGAGCCCCGGGACAAGGCGAATTTATTTTCAAAGTCATAAAAGGAGTGATCACTTGCAAGACCGGCCTAAAATCCGGGAAGGCTACCTGGAGCTCAAATGGGGGAAAATTTACTACCGGATCGCAGGCCCCCGACAACCAGGAATTCCCCTCCTCTGCCTGCACGGCGGGCCGGGTGGCACCTGGGATTATCTCGAGCCCCTGGAAGAATTGACGGATAAACGGCCGGTGATCTTTTACGACCAGCTGGGAGGCGGGGGATCCGACCGTCCAGCCGATCTCTCGCTTTATACGGTGGATTATTTCATTTCGGAGTTGGAGCAAGTAGTCCGGCAGCTGGGGTTGGAACGCTTTCACCTGCTGGGCCAGTCCTGGGGCAGCATGCTGGCAACCGCCTTTTATCTAAAAAACCGCCCCCGGGGCTTGCTGAGCCTCACCCTTGCGGGGCCTTTCCTGAGCGCCCCCCGCTTCACCGCCGACCAGCGGGAAAATTTAGCCCGCATGCCCCAAAACATCCAAAATATCGTCCGGCGATGCGAAGCTGAGAAAGACTATAACCGCCCGGAATACCAGCAGGCCATGAGCGAGTTTTATAAAATTCATCTCTGCAATCTGGAACCCTGGCCCGACCCCCTGCAAAGGACTTTCAGCCGCCTGGGCTCCGAGGTCTATAACCGGCTCTGGGGCCCCAGCGAGTTTACCGTGGAGGGGGAGCTGAAAGACTATGATTTGACTCCCCGCTTGGGGGAAATCACTATCCCGGCGCTTTTAACCTGCGGGGAATATGACGAATCCACACCCAAAACTACGGCTTTTTATCACCGCCTGATTCCCGGCTCCCAAATGCAAGTATTTGCCGGGGCCACACATTCCCACCACCTCGAGCAGCCGGAATTATTCTTAAAAATCCTCAGCGATTTCTTGAGCTTTTCGGAAAAACGCCCTTAGGCCGGTTTAGCTTCCGGCTGGGCGAGTTCCGGCTTTACCGCCAGCACCCGGCAGGAAGCGTTGCTTAAAATGTATTTAACCGTGCTGCCGAAGATGAAATCTCCAAACCTAAAAGCATGATTGATCCCGATCAGCAGGACATCCACCCCGTCTTCCTCCACTTCGTCAACCAGACCTGGGCCGGCGTTGCGGGCCTGCAAGAACTTGCTTTCCGACTCCACATCCAGCTCATCGCAAATCGCAACTCCCTTTTCCAGAATCCGGTCGCCCTTTTCCAGCTCATCGGGCAGCTCGGTTTCCAGGGGCAAAGCCCTGGGCACTTCGTAAACATAAGTCAGCGCCAGCTTGGTTTTTTCCTGCTTTGCCAGCATAATCCCGGTATGCAAGGCCGCCCAGGCACCCGGACTGTCATTCAAAGCCACCATGATTTTCTTTCCGTTTTTAGCCATAACTTTACTTGCTGAGATAATCCAGCGCCAGCTTGGACATCGACGCCACCCCTACGGCCAGCGCCTTTTCGTCGAAATCGTAAAAAGGGCTGTGGTGGGGATGGTTGGGCTTATCAGCAAATCCTCCTCCCAATCTAAACATTAGTCCCGGCGCCTTGCGGGCGAAATAAGCAAAATCCTCGGCCCCCATCCGGGCATCGGAAATCATCTGGACATTGATTTTTCCGAATAATTCGGTTAAATGCAGAACTACAAAATCAGCCAGTTGGGGATCGTTGACGGTTACCGGGTAACCCAGGTGATAATCCAGGGTATATTCCGCTCCCCAAAACTTGCATAAATCCCGGATCAGGGTTTCCATCCGCTTTTTCACTCTCAGACGGATTTTTTCGTTCAGGGTGCGAACCGTGCCGTTGATTTCAATTAACTTGGGGATGATATTTTCCTTTTCTCCCCCGTGAATGCTGCCCACGCTGACCACTACCGGCTCCACCGCATCGAACTCGCGGCTCACCATGGAGTTGAAAGCCACAATCAAGTGGGCGGCCAGGGTAACGATGTCGATGGTTTCGTAAGGAGCCGCCGCGTGTCCCCCGGGGCCGGTCAACTTGAGAGTAAAGCAATCGGAAGCCGCCATGGCAGGCCCGGGCTTAATCGCCAATTTTCCGGCTTTCAGACTGGAGTATACATGGAGGGCGAAAACCGCTTCGGGAGTGGGGTTATCCATCGCTCCGTCCTTGATCATGGGTTCGGCTCCCCCCGGCCCTTCTTCGGCGGGCTGGAAGAAAAACCGGACTTCCCCGGAAAACTGATCCCGGTAATCCTTCAATACCGCCGCGGTTCCCAGCAGAATGGCGGTATGTCCGTCGTGGCCGCAGGCGTGCATTTTTCCCTTAACCTTGGAAGCAAAGGGGAGACCTGTTTTTTCCTCGATGGGCAGGGCGTCCATATCGGCCCTCAGCCCCACGGTTTTCCCGGGTTTTTCCCCTTGCAAATAGCCCACCACCCCATAACCGCCGACTTTTTCCTTAATTTTAATCCCCAGTTTTTTTAATTCTTCGGCTACCCGGGAGGAAGTGATTTTTTCTTCTCCCCCCAACTCCGGGCGCTGGTGGAATTCCCGTCTCAACTGGACTACCCAGTTTTCAATTTTGGCGACTTTGGCTTTTAAATCTTTCATGGTTTTTCTCCATCAATTTTTTCTCCGGACTCTCGATAAAGAGCCTCGGTGATTTCCAAGGCTTTTATGAAACTAAAATATTCTTTGCGGGCTTCCAAGCCCTCGTTTTTTACGAAAAAATCGAGTTGGGGAGCCCGGCGGTGAATCACCACCGCCTGATCTTGTTCGTAGGGGTAATAAAGCGTCTTGGCTTTCATTAAATTTTCCAGGTTGTCCTGCTGGAGAATCCGGCAGGTCATGTAAAGATGACAGCTTTGCCTGGCCTCATCGTTCAAATACGTATTCTTGATGCCCCCTCCCATTGAACGGTCAAAAAGTCCGCTCTCCAAGCCGGTCTTGAATTGCTGCCAGATTTCGGCTTCCTGAGGCAAACCGAATCTTTTGCCCAAAGCTTTTTTTCGATTTTTTTCTTCAATTTTAAGCCAATCCTGGTATAATTTCCCGGCCCGTTCCAGTTCGTTGTCCAATTTATATTCCGAAGAATTCACCAGCACATACATCCCCCGGCTAAAGAGCATGGTAAAAATCTCGTTCATGGCGTTTCTCAATTCCGGCAATCCTCGGAATTCCCACCAGCGATCTTCCTTGAACATTAAATAACCCAATCTTTCCCTTACCCCGTCTACCGCAAGGAAAGGCTCCAAATAAGTGGAATAGTAAGGGAACATTTTTCTTTTGGACATCCCCATCTCCACGGTCATCCTGCCCTGAAACCGGGCCACCTGAAAAAGCGTGAAAAAATTCCACTTGTCGTCCTTGGTGGATATATACAGGTATAAAAGATGAGTGGGAGAGACAAATTGCTCCAGCAAGACATAATCCTTAAGGTTTTTGCGGACATATTCCTTCAGCAAATCACCGAAGCGAATCTGGGTACGCATCCCGGGAGCGTCGGAGGAGTGAGCTTCGCTCATATCTTATCAGCCCGCCTTTCTAGAAAACAATTTCGGGAAATGAGTGATATTTCATTCCTTCTTGGAGCATTTCGGGGATCTGGGGGAGGCGCTCAAGTAAATCCCCGGCCACCAAACCGCGGGTGCCCAGCTCTTCTGAGGCCAGATCTCCTGCAAAGCCGTGCAGATATACTCCGGCGCAGGCGGCGGCAAAAGGCTCCATTCCCTGGGCCATCAACCCCGCGATACAGCCGGTCAGGACATCTCCCATTCCGGCAGAAGCCATTCCCGGGTTGCCGCTCGGATTAATCCGGCAAAAACCTCCGGGTTCGGCGATCAAACTGTGCGAGCCTTTCAAAACCACTACCGCATGATACTTGCGGGCGGCCTTTCTTACCCAGACTAAAGGATTGGCGATAACTTCCTCGATTTTCACCCCCATCAGCCGGGCCATTTCGCCCGCGTGAGGGGTTAAAACCAGGGAACCGTCTTTTTTTAATTTCAATTCCGGCAGGTGATATAAGCCGTCGGCGTCAATCACCAGAGGATGTTGGTTATCCTGCAGCAATTTTTGGCAAAATTCCTTCTGCGGTTCTCCTCTCCCCAGTCCCGGCCCCAGGGCCACAGCCTGCATCTGGGGAAGCAGTTCTTTTATATCTTCCTGGGCTTTTCTGCCGATAACCCCGGCTTGTTCCTCGGTCAGCGGAACAGTGATGGTTTCAGTCAGCTTGGCTTCCAAAATCGGGTTCAAACTCCGGGGGATACCCAGATAAACCATCCCCACGCCGATGCGCAAGGCCGCCTGACAGGCCAAGGCGGGGGCTCCGGTGTAGCCGGTAGAGCCGCCCAGCACCAATACCTTACCGCAGCTTCCCTTGTGAGCCTGAGAAGAACGTTCCGGCAAGGAGCTTAATATTTCTTCCGGCTCCATCAATTCCAGCTGGCAGCAGCTTTCATCCTGATAATGCAGTGGAATGCCGATCTCAGCGAGATAAATTTTTCCGGCCAGCTCGGCTCCCGGATATAACAGCAGACCGGCTTTTAAGCCTCCCATGGTCACCGTAGTCCGGGCGGCCACCGCATTGCCCCAAACCAGCCCCGTGGCTCCGTCCACCCCGGAAGGGATATCTACTGCGACCACGGCTTTTCCCGTTAGGTTGATCAAATCCATGACTTGCGAGCCTAAATCAGTAACGGCTTTTCTCAAACCAGTACCGTAGAGCGCGTCGATAATCACTCCCGCGTGCTTTAATTCCCGGTCCAGCAGGAGGAGAAAGGACTCGGAAATTTCCTCCACCACCCCTCCCAGAGCGGTAAAAATCTGCAGGTTCGCCCCAGCATCCCCCTTTAACTGTTCTTTTACTCCCAGGAGATAAACTTTTACTTTGATCCCGGCATCCTTCAAATAACGGGCGGCTACCAAGCCGTCCCCCCCGTTGTTGCCGGGGCCGCAGACGATTACTACCCCGGATTTCAGCTCCGATGCGTAATCCTGGGAGACCACTTTGACCACCGCCCGGCCCGCATTTTCCATCAATACCGATCCTGCGAGGCCCAGTTGTTCAATGGTTCGGGAATCCAGGGCTTGCATTTCTTCAGGGGTAAAAACTTTCAAGGGGGAACCCTCCTTAATCTTTCCTCAGAATAACCACGGCAATAGCCAGGTCTTTGCAATGAGAAATACTGACCTGGGAGAAATTGATGCCCAGTTCCGCAATTTTCCGGCCCGCCCGCTCAAAAAATTTCAGTTCGGGTTTCCCGGAAGGGTTTTCATTGATTACTTCAAAATCCTTGTAACTGCCGATTCCCAAGGCTTTGAAAGCGGCTTCCTTGGCGGCCCAACGGCCCGCCAGCCAATTGACCGGAAACTTCTTTTTTTTAACCTGCCCCATCTCGCCGGGGCTCAGCATCCGCAGCAGGAATTTATCGCCGTACAGATGCAACAGCCGGTTGACCCGGCTGATTTCCACGATATCAATCCCCATTAAGATCATATTTTTACTTTTTCGCCTATCTGCCCCGCTTTTCCTTTCCCCCGGTCTTGCCCGGAAATAAAAAAGCCGGAGTACTCTCCGGCTTTGGCAATTCAATCTGGTTTTAAGATTAAGCGCGGGTAATCCGGGTTCCGGTTTTGCCCTGCAGGGCCTCGGCGATTTTTTCCGGGCAGGTGATCAGAGCCAGCTCCCCGCCTTTTTCCAAAAATTCAATGATGGCCTTAATTTTGGGCCCCATACTACCGGCGGCGAAATGCCCCTCGGCGTAATATTTTTTTGCCTCCTCCAGGGTGAGGGAATCCAAATCCACTTGCTGCGAAGTGTTATAGTTAAGAGAAACTTTCTCCACCGCGGTAGAAATCAAGAACAGATCGGCCTTTAAGGAACCGGCCAGCAGGCTGGAAGCAAAGTCCTTGTCAATGACCGCTTCCACTCCCTGGAGCTCGCCGTTCTCATCGCGAATCACCGGGATGCCCCCGCCGCCTACGCCTACCACCACAAAATCCTGCTCGCTCAAAGTTTTGATGGCCGACTCTTCCAGCACTTCCTGGGGCAGGGGGGAGGGCACTACCCTGCGCCAGCCCCGGCCTGCGTCTTCTTTAACCGTCCAGCCTTCTTCCCGAACTTTTTTATCGGCCTCTTCCTTGGTGATGAATGATCCGATAGGCTTGCTGGGTTTTTGAAAGGCCGGGTCGTCTTTATCCACCAGCACCTGGGTAACCACGGTAGCCACCGATTTAGCGATCCCCCGTTTGCCGAACTCGTTGCCCAGGGCTCTTTGAATCATATAGCCGATAGCGCCCTGGCTGTCGGCCCCGCAATAATCCAGGGGCACTTCGTGAAGTTCCCGGCAGGCGATTTCCGAACGCCTTAATATAAATCCCACCTGCGGGCCGTTGCCGTGGGTGATGATGATATTATAGCCCTGAGCCACCATTCCGGCGATGTGAACACAGGTTTCCCGGCAAGCTTCGTATTGATCCTGAACCGTTTGCTGGTTCTTGCTTTTAATCAGGGAATTGCCGCCGATCGCGATTACCGCTAATTTTTTCACGCTTTTCACCTTTCTGTATTAAGTTTCGAATAAAAGAGAAGAGGGGTAGCGCCGCAACCGTAAGGTTTCTTTAAATTACCCTCAGTTTGCCGACACTCCCCTCTCCCGACCGGTATTATTTCCCGAAGGACCTAAAACCCTTATGTTCCATATCTTCTTGGGGAGATATATTACCCCGAACCTTTTATCCCTTCGCTTTGTTGTTTTTTTTCTCCTCTTTTTCGCTAAACTCCTGCTAAAAATTCAGGTTTTTTTTACTAAACTTTCAATAATCAGCCTTTCCCTGGAAGGCTCTGCTCGAAGAGAAGCCAGGATATTGTTGAGAAGTGATACCAGGCTTACGGCGGCGCCCCCCAGAAAGACCGGATTTTTATCCAAAAAATAAAACCCCAAATAAGCCAGGGAAAAACCCAAAAAACCTGCCGCCGAACTCCGCAGGGGAATTTGTTTTCCGTAGTTGATCTGCCCCTTTACCTGCTCGGGGTGGTTAAGGATCTGGTAAAACAAGGTCAAATTCCCCAGGTGGCGGATCAGCAAAGTGACTTTCCCCAGCAATAGAAAACCGGCCAGAAAAGCATAAGTTCCGGGATTCAGGCTGATAACCTGCGGCAAACCCCAGAGCAACAAAAAACCCAGAACTAGAGTAAATAACATCTTGAGACTGAACCATTGCAAGCCCGCTACCTCTCCGGCGAAATCGGGATTAAGTTCATAGCCTTGGGCGAAATTAAGGTGCTTTTCCACCCCTTTTTGATACCACAGGGCCGCCCACAAGGTCAGATAATAATCCAGTGAATGGAAAATCACCCATAAACCTGCGGTAAAAAGATAATTCATGCCCCGTAATTTTCCGGGCCAAAGAGGGGAAAAGCATTTTTTTCCAGATTGGCCGCGGCTATTAAATCCCTAACGATGGAACGGTTTTCTTCGCTCAACTCCACAAACTTCAAACCGATGATGTGAGTGCTATAGTCGAGCTTTCTGCTCCACAAGGCCCGGACTTTCAGCCGCATGGGTTTGTCCCAATCCAGTTGCATGGGAGTCACTTCATCGATCGGGAAAGGAAAGTCCGAGGTGATCCGCATCCCTTCCTCGCTGACATCGATCAAATAAACAAAACAAGCCTGCCAGTAACCCATGGCTTCCACCCCGGCGGGATAAAGACGGTTCAACTTGACCGGGACCCGGGCGCTCTTTCTTCTCTCCGAAGAAAATTTACCCATAAAATTCTTGATCTTATCGATTTCTTCCGGAGAAAAGGCCAGGAGTTTCAGCCCCACCGTCCACATCCCCCCCTGAAGCTCTTTCTGCCAGACCATCTTGCCCCGGGTTTCCAGAGGCGGATCCATTTCCAGCTTGATTTTAATTTCTTCCTTGGGAAAAGGAAAGTCGCTGCATACCCTTACCCCGTTTTCACTCAAGTCCACCAGATACAGATAACAGTTATGAACCTTGTGCCCCCACTCCAAGGAAGCCGAAAACAGCTTATTTAGCTGAATCAGTTTGCGCGGAATTTCCCGCCTTTCCCCGTACATAAATTAATCCCCCTCCATATTAATATCTTTCCCACAACTTACCGGCTAAAACCCGGCTCTGATAGGCGATTTTTTCCTCATCCACCCCCAAGGCCACTCCGCCCTGCAGACGCAGGCGGCCGTCCACCAGGACGGTATCCACCCGGCTCTGCCCCAACCCGAAAAGCAAATGCCCCATAAAATTATCCGCCGAAATCGGGGTGGGCGGGTGGTATTCCAGGGCGATCAAATCAGCATAAGCCCCTTCTTTTATCACACCCAGGGGGCTTTCAAAAAAGAGCCGGGCCAATTTAAAATTATTCAAGAAAACCACCCGGTAAATCCGTTCAAAAGGAAACACTTGCGGGGAACCTGCCAGCATGCGGTGCGGCAGCGGCATCACCGACAGTTCCTTGAATACATCATTGGTAAACCCGTCGGTACCCAAACCCACATTCAAACCCCGGTGCAAAAATTCCGGGATTCTGGCGGTTCCCACCGCGTTGCTCATGTTGGACTGGGGGTTATGCACGGGATAAACCGGATGCTCCAGGGCGATTTCCATTTCCCGTTCATCGAGATGGATGCAATGGGCGGCGATAAAGGGCAGCTCCAAGGCCCCGGCTTGCCGGAATCTTTCCAGCACCCGCAGGCCGTATTTGTCCAGACAATCTTTGACATCGGAGAAATCTTCAGCCACGTGACAATGCAGGGGCGAATTGAATTCTCTCGCAGTTTCCAGGCTGCGTTTCAAAGTTTCGGGCCCCAGAGTAAAAGAAGCGTGCAGGCCGAAAGCGCCTTTTTGCATATCATTTTTCACTTCCCGGCAGGCCGAGAGAAAACGCCGGTTTTCCTCGATGCCTTCCCGGGCGGCGGTTGCCCCGAAACGGTCGGAAACTTCAAAGCACAGGGCATGCCTGACTCCCACTTCCAGACAGGCCCGGGAAACCGTTTCCAGGCTTCCGGCAATCGCGCCCTGACTGGCGTGATGGTCAATGATAGTGGTGACTCCCCTTTTTAATCCCTCCAGTAAAGGGGTTAAGGCGCTGTAATAAATATCCTCGAAACTGAGGGCTTTATCCAGCCGCCACCAAAGCCGCTCCAATATTTCGACAAAATTAGCGGGGGGAGCGTCTTTCAAGCCCATGCCCCGGGCGAATGTGCTGTAAAGATGCTGGTGGGCGTTCAAGAACCCGGGCATCAGCACCATGCCTTTTAAATTGATCCTGGGGGTTTGCGGGTTTTCTTGACTCAAAAGTTCTCCCGGGGCCAGCTTGGCGATCTTATCGCCATCGAGCAGAACTTCTCCCGCAAAGACCCGGTTTTCTTCTCCCAGGGTAACCACCAGGGCGTTGGTTAACAATAATTTTTGACTTTCATTCTCCATAAAAGACAACTTCTTTATAACTTTGATTTTTCCCTCCCGTAATATTAAGAGGAAAACCGCCCAAAAAGGCTAATTTATTACTACTATCAAAAAAAGGGGGATTAAAAAAAGTGGACGTTAAAAGCGTGATGACGCCGAAATTTTTTGATTTTCCGGCCATCGAAAAACCCGGTCAGGTTTACACTTCCACCCGGGGCCTGCTGGAGGGCAAGCCTTATTTAAATGAAAAAACCGCCCGTCTCTACAACGAAGTAAGGATGCTTTACGATACGGTCTTGAAATTGATGTTCAATTTCCGGCAAAGCGGCCATCCCGGAGGAGCGATTTCCATGGGCCCGCATTTGATCGGCTTGTTCCTGGACTCGCTCAGATACGATATTTCCCGCCCCGACGATCTCAAAAACGACGTGGTGGGCCTCTCCAGCGGCCACAAAACCAACGGACTTTATGCCTTGTTGACCATTTTGTTTGAAGCGGTAAAACTCCGGGAACCTTCAGCTTTGCCCAAGGACGCCCTGCTCTTCAAAGACCTGCTGGGCTTCCGGCGCAATGTTACTTACCATTCCCGGCTGGTGGACCAGCTTCATCCCACCCGGTTGGAAGGCCACCCCATCCCGGAAACTCCCTTTGTCAGAATCGCCTCGGGCGCTTCGGGCTATGCGGTTTCCCAGTTCATGGGCCTGGCTCTTAATCTAAGAGAAAGATTCCAGGGCGACCGGCCCCCGCTGGTTTATATCCTGGAAGGAGATGGAGCGGCCACTACCGGGCGTTACCAGGAAGCCCTGCAAGTGGCTCATAACCTCAAGCTGGGCAACCTGGCCCTGCTATTCGACTTCAACAACGCCGACATCGACGAAAACCAGGTAGTCTGCCGGATCACCCCGGAAGGCGTCAAGGAAGGCCATGTGGCTTCCTGGGCTCCCGAGGAGCTGGGCCGCACTCACGGGGCCAACGTCATCTCGATCAACGACGGCCACGATTTCAATCAAATCATCGCCGGCTTGGATGCAATAAGGGAAATGATCAGCCTCAACCCCCGCTTTGCCATGGGAGTTTTCTACACGGTAAAAAGCAAATGCTATGACCCGGCGGGCGGGGTCTGCGGAAGAAAATTCCACGGAGCCGGCCACAAAACCGACTCCCCCGAATACTGGGCCTGCCAGCAGGAATTCGAGGATTACTTCAACGTAAAACTCCCCCATCTGCCCGAAGGTTCCAAGAGCCGGGACGAGAATGAAAGCTATTTCCTTAAAAACCTGGAAACCGTGCTGGAATTGATGAAAAGCAGAACCGAACTTACCGATTTCATAGCCGAACGGATTTTCGCCGCCAAGGATAAAATCCCCCAGAATCGTAAAACTGCGGCCACCGATTTAAAGCCTTTAATGGAGTATGTGCCGGAAACCCCCATCCAAATCACTCCCCCGGCGGAACTGGTGATGCCCTCGGGCAAAGCTTCCTACCGGGAACAGTATGTCAAAACCGTAGGTTACATAAATAAACTAACCAAAAACGCTTTTTGGGTGGTTTCGGCAGACCTTCTGAGTTCCACCCTCCCCGGCATCACCGCCTATTTGGGCGGCAAGGGAGAAAACTACAAGTACGCCGAAAGCGAATTTTACTACGGGGAAAACAACCGCGACTCCCGCATTCTTCACGGAGGCGGGATCACCGAGGACGCCAACGCCGGGCTGTTGCTGGGTTTGGGAGCCATAGGCACCTATACCGGGGTTTCCACTTCCTACGGGGCTTTTCAGTCCCTGGCCCATACCCATGTCAGAGTGTCGGTAGGCCCCTCGGGTTCCCACGAAAGAGAATTGAGAGCCCCCATCCAGATCGGCGCTTTTCATGCCTCCCTGTGGACCGGCCCGGACGGGGTGAGAACCCACGCCGACCCCCAGGCCTTGAGCACCTGGTGGGAAAATTTCCCCTACGGCAGCGTGATCAGCCTGCTGCCCATCGACCCCAATGAAATTTATCCCTTGATGATCGCGGCTTACCGCAAGAAACCGGTTGCCATCGTGCCCTTCATCGCCCGGCCCGATGGAATTGCTTTCGACCGGGAAAAACTGGGGTTCGCCCCCGCGGTGGAAGCCGCCAGGGGAGCTTATATCCTCAAGGCCGCCAAACCCGGCAAAAGCCACGGAACCGTGGTGTTGCAGGGAGCAGGAGTGGCTAAGATATTCATTGAAGAAGTGATGACCAACCTGGAAGAAAAATGGAATTTCAACCTGGTGGTAATCGCCAGCCCGGAACTTTTCCGCATGCAACCCAGCGAATACCAAAATGCGGTGCTGCCTTACCTGGACGCCGACCAGACCAGAAGAAACAGCGTGGCGATCACCGAATTCACCGAGGGAACCATCCGGCCATACGTGGACGCCCTGGGGTTAAGATACTCCCTGTTCTCCTACAAGCCGCTGTCCCAATTGGGTAAAGACCCCAACGAAGCTGAGAGCGTCGGCCCATACGGGAGCGGAGAACCCGAGGAAATCTTCCGGGAAGCCGGGCTGGACGCCCAGGGACAATACTTGGCGGTGGACAGTTACTTAACCAGAATCAACCGCTAAACCAGCTAACGGGTTATTACAAGTTCCGGGGCGAATAACTTTGCCCCGGAACTTTTTGCCTGATTCAAATAAAGGAGTCAACCATGCCTGAAGCCCTTGGAAAAACTTTTCCCTTCCAGCCCGAAAGCTGGATCAAGACAGTCTACCTGGAAACCATTCCCTTTAAGGGAGAAGAAAAAATCACGGTTTCCACCCAGGAGTTCAACGCCGTGTGCCCCTTTTCCGGGCTGCCGGATTTCGGGGAACTGGTGCTGGTTTATCTCCCGGAGGGGAAAATCGTCGAGTTGAAATCCCTGAAATATTACTTGACCTCTTTCCGCGACGTGGGAATCTACCAGGAAATGGCGGCCCAAAGAATCTACCGGGATTTCCAAAAAATCGTGGAACCTCGAAAACTTTACCTCAAACTGACTTACCGCAGCCGGGGAGGAATCGACTGCGTGGTGGAAAAAGGCGAATTAATCTCCCAGCTGCCCCGGCCTATGCCCGCATAGAGCATGAACATCCTCTTCATCAGCCCCTATTTTTACCCCGCCCTGGCCCTGGGAGGCACTCCCCGGGCGGCTTACGAACTGGGAAAGGAATTGGCTAAACTGGGGCACAGCGTGGAAGTCGCCACCACCGATATACTTTCCTCGGGGCGAAGAGTTCCGGCGCTATCACCCGGAGAAAAACCGGGGGGAATGAAAGTTAATTATTTTCCCGGCCTGCCCCCGAACCTGGCGCTTAAAACCCGGATTTTTAAAGCACGAGGATTGACCGCATTCTTAAAAGCCAACCTTCGCTCCTATGATTTTGTCCACCTCCACGAGTTCAGGACTTTTCTGAATACTGATTTTCTTAAAATCTGGGAGCAAAGTAAAAAACCTCCCTTCGGCCTTTCGGCCCACGGGGGAGCCTCCCGGGAATTGAAGAAAGCCGGGCTGAAAAAGCTCTTCGACCGCTTTTGGGGTCACCGATTATTGCAAAAAGCCGCTTTCCTCTTCGCCACCTCGGGCCTGGAAGAACAGGCCTACCGGGAACTGGGAGCCTCTCCCCGGCAAATCAAATTGCTTTTCAACGGGATCAACCCCGGCTTGCCCCTTGAATCCTCCGGCAAGCCCCAAGCATTCAGAGAAAAATACCAACTGGGCGACCGGCGGTTTATTCTGTTTCTGGGCAGGCTGAATTGGATCAAGGGACTGGATTTTTTAATCCCCAGCTTTTCCCGGCTGATTACTCACCCCGAGGTGAAGCTGGTGATCGCAGGCCCCGACGACGGTTTCCTGGCTGAAGCCCAAAAACTAGCCGCCGCGTTATCCCTGGCGGATAAAATTCAATTTCTGCCTTTTCTCAGCCAGGCGGATAAAATCTCGGCGATCCGAGCCTGCGAAACCCTGGTGCTGCCCTCCCGCTACGAAATTTTCGGGATCACCCTGCTCGAAGGTTTACAGCTTGATAAACCGGTCATCCTCACCCGGGAATGCGGCCTTGCCGAATACCTGGAAGGAAAATCCGGAGCCCAAATCGTCGGCTTCGGCGATCAACCGGCTCTGGCCCGGGCGATGGCAAGCAATTTAAACCAGCCGATAAATCCGCAGGAAGCCAAAAATTACTGCCTGGAGCATTTCACCTGGGAAAAAATCGCCCGGCATTATCTGGAGATCATCGGTTAAATCCAATGATTCTTTAAAGCCTGCACTACCGCCTGAGTGCGGTCGCTGAGGTTCAGCTTCTGAAAAATATTGCTGATATGATTTTTCACCGTGTTTTCCGAAATGTTCAGCATAGAAGCGATTCCCTTATTTTCCTGACCCTGAGAGATCAAGAGCAGAATTTCCTTCTCCCTTTGAGTGAGAGGACAAGGTTCTAAATCTTCGGTAATTCCGGCCTTGGGAGCGAAATCCGATTTTCCTTCCAGCCCCATGACCCGGGTGATTTTTGTCTGTAATTCGGAGAAACAGGCGTCTTTTAAAATATATTCCGCAGCCCCGGATTGCAGGGCCTCGAAGATGGTTTCCACATCGCTCAGCATGGTCAGCATCACTACTTTTACATGAGGCTTTTCCAGCTTGATTTGCCGCAAAGCTTCCAGTCCGCCCATGCCCGGCATGGAAATATCCATCAGCGCCAGGTCGGGACTCAAGGTTAAAACTTTTTCCACCGCCTCTTCCCCGCTCCCTGCTTCTCCAACTACCTCGATACCATCGAAATGAGCGATCAGACTTTTCAACCCCTCGCGAAACATCGAATGATCATCAACGATTAAAATTTTTATCGTATCTTGCATTTTTCAAGCCTCCTCGGAAATTAAGCCGGATATTTGACTATTATTCTAGTTCCGCCGGGATTTTCCCCTTGCGAGGCCTGGTCCCGGCTTTCGATACTTAAACCGGCGCCCATCAGTCGGGCTTTTTCTTCCATGTCGGTGAGCCCCAGGCCGCGCAGTGCCTTTTCTACTTCAAACCCATTGCCGTAATCTTCTATCACCGCTTGCCAGCCGGAAGGATTCCCCGCGATTCCAACGCGGATTTTCAAGGAGCCCGAATGCTTGTAAGCGTTGGTTACCGCTTCCTGAATGATATAAAAAAGCAGGAGTTCGAGCTCGCCGCTCAAGGAAAAATCCGGGGGGGACGAGAACTCGATATCCAGGCTGGTGTAGTGAGCGAACTGCTTTAAATACTCATCCAATGCCGGAACCAGGGCTTTTTTCTCCAGCACCACCGGGCGCAGTTCCAGAATGCTTCTTCTTAAATCCTTAAGCAGGAAAGCCAGCATTTCCAGGGACTGGTGAATTTCCCTTTCGGCCTCCAGGGGACTTGTCTCTTGAAGGTTCTTCGCCAGCTCCATTTTCATTTTAATCGCGGACAGCATCTGGGCCAGGTCATCGTGCAAGTGAGCCGCAAAACGGTTGCGGGCTTCCTTGAGCGACAAAAGCCGGGCCTGCTCCAACAGGCGCTGCTGGGTATTCACCCTTTCGGTGATATCGGTCAGAATATGGGCGAATCCGATATTTTCCTGGGAATTGCGGTCATAAATAGGGATGCAGTCCCAGTGAATCACCTGGGCTTCCAGGTAGAGATCCTGGGAGCCTGCCAGGCTTTTTTCCAGTTTTTCCTTGAGGGAGGGGGAAAGCTGCAACTCTTGGACTTTTCGTCCCAGCCATTTTTTTCCCTCAACTCCTAAAAGTTGTTCGGCGGTTTTGCCGATTTCTATGATTTCCCCATCGTTGCCCACCACTACGATTCCGGCGGGATGAGCCGAGAGCACCGCCCGCTGAAAACCCACGATCCTGGAAAAACTCAAGTTGAGCTTTTTTAAGTTATTCAAAGCCTTGGCATAGTAAAGAGAAAAATAGCCGAAGAGCAAAAAAGCCCCAAACACCGGCAGCTCGTCCCGAACCATCCCCTCATGGCCTCCGGGAGCGAATACCCGCACCAGGTGATAAGCTAAAGCGGATAAAGCCACGGTCAGCAAACCATAGCCACGGAAAAAATACACTCCCACGGCAATGGGAATGAAATACCAGAGCGCCTGGTTAAGCGCACTTGGGTTATGATAATCCCCATAGGCAACCGAAAAAATCAACAAAAGCGCCAGGAACAATTTGACTTCAAAAGCCAACCAGATATGTAGCGGAGAGGCGGCTCGTTTTTCCATCAATTTAACTATAACATGCTTTTTCCGCTCCCGGCAAGAAATTTTATCTTGTTAACAATTTTTTAACTTTTTGTTAACAATTTTAAAATACTTTGCCTTTACAAACCGAGGGAAAAATGGGATAATATATTCAAAGACACTAATTCGAAAAGGAGGTGAACCATATGTTAGGAGCCACACAATCCGCATCGATGTTCTCCATGTCGGTAAACGACCAGCAGAACGCGATGACCATTTACACTCAGGCTCTCTCCCAAACCCAGAAACAGCAGCAGCAAAGATGGCAAATCATGACCGACACCCAGACCAAGATTTTTGAAATCAATCAGGATGTCACTCAGAACATCGCCAAGACCCAGCAGAACTTATTTAAAAAATGGGATGAATACATCAGAGGATAACCTCAAGAGCGAGTAAAAATCTAGATTTTTGTTCGGGGGCGTAAAAATGCGCCCCTTTTTTATTTGAGGAGTCAACCGGCTTTCCCAAAGGAACTTATGCCAAAAAAGCGAATTCATTGGAAAATCCTTATCGCGTTAAATCACCGGAGGATACACCAATGAAAAAATTCCAAGTAATAATTCTCAGCTTATGTCTGAGCTTAATCTGGATAACCGGATGCGCTAAACCCACCAACTCGCTTCCGGCATCCCCGACTGCTCCCACCCCTACTCTCCAGTCTCTGCAGGACAAAGAACTTCTGGGGGGCATTCTGGTCTTATTTACCAACCCCAAAAATCCTCTGACCGCCCAGCAAAAAATCGCCCTCAAGCATGTGGTAGACGAGTATTTCCAAAACACCAAGGCTCTCCATAATGTGGAACTGACCGCCCCGGCCTTCTTCACTAAGGATCAATTGGCTTACATCAATAAGCTGAAAACCCGGGGAGAACTTAACCAGGGGCTCAAGATCAAAAATTCCCTCACCGGCGATACGCTGGCCCTGGCGCAAACCAAGGTTAAAAAAGGCGGCAACCTGGAAATGACCAGTTCAGGAAACACCGCTGAACGGCTGGCCTGGCACGATGTCCTGCACGGTATCCTCCAATGCGAGAAAAAACCGCTCCTGGCCATTACCTCCAAGCAGGCTTCCGGCCTGCTGCCACAAATAATCACCATCCAGAACGCCTTGCTGGTTATCGCCGACTACCCCCTGGCCCTCAAGCGGATATTGACTCCTGCACAGCTCAGCCTTATCAACCGCAGCCGCAAAAAATGCCTTAATTTATGCAACCGAACGGGAGAAACTCCTTTTGTACTGCATAAAATCGGCGAGCTTTCCCAAAGCCCGGAAGTTCAACCCAAATAACCAGCGCTGTTTATCGTCGTTTCGGCCTCACCCGGGCTAAAAATATATCAAAGCCATGCTTGGCAAAAGGATAGCGGGAAAGCACCTGAAAATCATAATTAACCACGTCTTCCAAAAATTCTCTCTGGTGTTTCACATTTTGCACAAACCGGCTCTGAGGTTCACCGGTTTTGAGAGAATAAATGACATACCGGTATGCGCCCATGCTGGTTTGCTCCAAAAGATCCAAGTTAAGCGACCAAAAAAGTATCGGCATTTTAATAAAATTATCCCCAACCGGATTGTCATTCTGGATAAAAATGAAGACGGTTTCTCCTTTTTGAGGTAAGGGAGCCAAAAATTTCCTGATTCCGGGCTCATCGATCACCATGTTTTCCCGAATATTCAACAAGGAAGGGTTACCATGCACCAGCCAAACCGGCAAAGGCCTGGTTTCACAAACCCGGGCCAAAGGAGGCAAAAAGCAGAATGCATGAAGCAAGCCGATCGCCAGCAAAATAATGATTGGGATGACTTTAAACCGCTTAAGATATTCAAACCAAAACACCGCCAGGGGGGAAGCCAAAACCAGCCAGGGCAGCAAATAGCGCTCCTGTTTGTTGGGCATTATTATCAAAAGCGCAAAAGAAGACAGCAAGGTAAACCAGAAAATTTTCCCGGAAAAATTTTTCAACCCCTTAAACCCAAAAACCGCCAGACCGATTAAAAACATCGGCAGGTATATGCCCCGCAATGCGGTTATCCACAATGCCGCAGGATAATAGCCCCAGGAAGGCCAGGGCAAAATGCTCCCCGCCGCCCCCATTGCAAAAAGATCCCCGTGTAAAAGCGCAAAATGAGGATTAAAATAAAGCCACCCGCAAAAAAGCATGGCCAGCGTCATGGCCGCAAGAAAATTCATCATCGCTGCCCGGTTTTCCGGCACGATTTCCCCACAATTTTCCGCCCAGACAAAAAGGCCGTAAAAAGCCAGCCATAAAGCCAAACTTTCCATAACGCTGACTAGGATAAACCACCAAAAATGCTGGAACACCATCGGGTACAAACCATTCTTAAACAGGTACCCCACCTTGACAAAAATAGCCAGCAAACCGCCCAAAAGCAAAAAAAACAATAAACGGAATCCGTTGTTTTTTAAATAAGCGCAAGGTAAATACACCAGGTACACTAAAATAGGCCCCAGCAGCAGGTAACCCACCCACCACTTGGTCAGCATTCCCAGAGCCAGAACAATCCCACACCACCTGGAATACCAGCCGTTTTTAAAATTATCGCTCTGCAACAGCAGGTAAAAAACCAGGGCCAGCATGGCCGAGGCCGGAAGATCCAGCATATACTGGTAACTCCAAAGCACGGTAAGCGGCATGGTAAGAAAATAAAATACCGCCAGATAACCGGTCAAAGGAGAAAACAGCCGTTTTCCTATCCCGTAAAGCGAAAAAATCAAGACCGCCCAGTAAGGAAACTGGCTCAAAGCCACGCTGATCATCCCGGGCTTGAAAAAGAAATACTCTAAAGCGCTGATTTGATACATTAAAGGAGGATAAAAATTGTCTCCCCAGCAAAATTGAGGAATATTAAACTGCTTTAAAGACTGAAAGGCTAATACGCTTTTATAGGCGTGCTCCGCGGCGTCGCCCTTGAGAATAGAACCGGTATAAAACAGCAAATAATAATTATATAAGATGAATAACAGAGAAATGGAAAGTAAAATAACCCATTCAATCCAGGGTTTTTGGTCAGGCTTTGGAGGGGAAGTGTTCATTTGCTTTGCGATTATCAAACCATTTCGTTCCGGAGCATTTATCTTCCTGCCCGGGGAAATTGCCGCCGATATCAGCCCCTGCTATTTGTGCACCACCCGGGCCAGAAACAATTCAAAGCCTTCCTGAGGAAAAGGACAGCGGGACAGCACCAGAAATTCGTAATCACCCGCCCCTTCCAGGTACGGCATCTCACTTTTGAGGTTTTGCATCAGCCGGCTTTTCGTTTCACCGGTATTGAGGCCGTAAATGATATACTGATATTCTCCCAACCGGTTTCGTTCGGTAAGATCCAGATTGATTCCCCAAAACTTAACCGGCATATTTATGAGATTGTTCCCGGCGGGATAACCAATCTGAACAAAGACCAGCACCTTTTCTCCCTTTTGGGGCAAGGGAGCCAAAAACTTCCTGACCCAGCCTTCCTCGATTGCAATTTTTTCCCGGATATCGGTCAAGGGCGGGTTACCGTTCAGCAGCCAGGCTAGACACCGGTTATCCCTGCAAACCCCGGCCAGGGGAGGAAAGCTGCAGAAAGCATATAATAAACCCATGAAAAACAATCCCAGGATGGGGATTATTTTAAATTTTTTAAAGTAATCGAACCAGAACACCGCCAAGGGGGAAGCCAGCGCCAGCCAGGGCAGCAAATACCGTTCCTGCTTGTTGGGCATTATCACCAAAAGCGCAAACGACGAAAGTACCGTTAGCAGGTAAATCCGGGCATAAAAATCTTTCCTCCTCTGCAAGCCGAACACCAGCAAGCCGATTAACAGCAACGGCAGGTAAACTGCCCGCAGGGCTGCTTGCCACAAAGCTGCGGGATAATATTCCCAGGAAGGCCAGGGAAGAATAGTTCCCACTTCCCCGGTTCCTACCGTCCCAATGCTAAAGAGAGTCCCGTTCAACAAGGCGAAATTAGGATTGAGATACAGCCAGGCACATAAAACATAAGTCAGGGTCATGGCCCCGAGAAAATTCATCATGGGCTGCCGGCTTTCAGGCTTAGTGGCTCCCAGTTTTTCCGCCCAGGCGAACCAGTAATAAAAAGCCAGCCACAAAATCACCCCTTCCAGCAGGATAAGCCCGGCAAAAGCCCAAAAATCACGGAACCACATCGGGGCGAGTCCGCCTTCGAACCGGTAAGCCACTTTAATGAATACTCCCAGCAAACCTCCTAACAGCAAAAAGCTCACCAGCCGCAAACCGTGATTTTTAAAATACGAAAATAATAAATTAAAAAGGAAATATATCATGGGCGCGAGCAGCAGGTAGCCTACCCACCATTTGGTCAGCATTCCCGCTGCCAGAACAACCCCGAAAAGCCATGAATACAGAGGATTCTTGAATTTTTCAGTTTTCAGCATTACATAAAAAGTCAGAACCGTCATGGCCGAGGCCGGAAGATCCAGCATATACTGATAACTCCACCAGATGGTGAGCGGGATAGTAAGAAAATAAAACACCCCCAGGTACCCGGTCAAAGAGGAAAAGAGCCGCTTACCGATCCCGTAAAGCGCAAAAATCAAGACCGCCCAATAAGGGAACTGGCTTAAAGATACGTTGACCATCCCTGGTTTGATAAAGAAATACTCCAGGGCGCTTATCTGATACATCAAGGGCGGGTACAGAGCATTCCCCCAGCAGAACTGGGGAATTTTAAGCTCTTTCAAAAATGCAAAGGCGCGCAGGCTTTTAAGGGCGTGTTCGGCAGCGTCGCCCTGAAGAATATACCGGCTTTCAACCAGCATAAAATGGTTATAGCATAAGTACAACAGCGAGATACCAAGCAAAATTACCCATTCCAGCCAGGAATTATGATCCGACTTGGGGGGAGAATTTTTCATCATATGCTGCCTCGACAACCATTTCGTTTCCGGGCATTTATCTTCCTGCCCCAAAAAAAGCCGGAGGTTAGCGGTTCTTTTGCTCTACGATCCGGGCCAGGCGAAACACAATCGGGTAACCGGGAACTTGATAACTTGCCAGCACGGGAAATTGAAATTTCCGGTCATCGAATAAATCGGCAAGCTCCAATCTCATCCGGGTTAAATAAGCCTTCTCCCCCAGTTTAAGATCATAGGAATAAACCAGGTAGTCAAAATATTTTAAGTCCCCGCTGGGCGGATGCAATACCCCTCCCCGGCTGAGGGCCGGATATACCTCGATGACATTATCGCCGATGGGTACGGTAACGCAAAACCAGGTCACTTTGGCTCCGGGCGGCAAACCGGCAAACAAGGCCCGATATAAATCATCGGCAAAGTCGGGAAATTTCTCGTGATAAACTTCGGCGGCTTCCCTGATTTCTTTCAGCATTCCATGCGCGGGAAAATAAGCCGGGGGAAGAAACAAGCCACAAGCAATATATGAAAAACCGATAAACAATAACCCCAAAACCGGCAGCCACTTAAATTTCCTGAGATAATCAAACCAGAATACCGCCAGAGGAGCAGCCAGCGCCAGCCAGGGGAATAAATAATAGGAATTTTTGTTGCCCACCAGACAAAAGACCAGAGTAAAAAACAGCAGGTTCCACATTAAAAGCCGGCTTCCGGCGTTCTCCCGAAATTTAAACCCGAAGACCACAAGCCCCACCGCCAGCAGCAAGGTATAAACCGGGCCTAAAATATCTATATAAACCATCCGGGGATAAGCGTCCAGATTAGCCCACAAATCCGCCACCGCTACGCTGTCAAACAATATCCTTCCGCTGCTCAAAGAAAAATCCGGGTTAAAATACCACCAGGCGGTAAGCAAATAGCAAAGCGACAAGGCCGAGGCCAAATTGAGCCAGGGTGTTCTCAGCGCGGGAACAAGCCCGCCGCTCTTCCCGGCCCGATGAATCAGCCAAAACATCGTTAGCCAGATAACCAGCAGGGCTGATAGTGAAATCAGCCCACAAGGCCAAAAAGCCAATTCGCCGAAATTCCCGAATTTGCCGCAAAGCAGATAATTAAAATAAAGCGCCGCCCCGGGAATCAGCATCCCCCCCACCCTGAACCAGAAACCCCTGATATATCCGAAATAAGTCTTGACATAATAAAGCAGTATAGCCCCAAAAAACAAAGCCGGCATCCAGGATCTCGCCAGCATTGCCAATCCCAGGGCCAGGCCGAAACATCCTGAATAAAAAGCGTTTTTAAAGTCCTGAGTTTTGAGCAAAAGATAAAAAACCAGGCTCGCCATGGCCGCGCAAGGGATATCCAGCATGTAAGAATTTGACCAGTACAGGGTCAGGGGCATCGTCAAGAAAAAAAACACCGCCAAAAAGCCGGTAAGTCGGGAAAACAACAATTTCCCGGTTCCGTAGATGGAAAAAATCAATACCGCCCAGAACGGCAGCTGGCTCATTATGACGGTAATGATTTTGAGGGGGAAGCAACAATAAAAAATAGAGCTTACCCAGTAAACCAGCGGGGGATAAAAATCATCCCCGTAAAATAATTTAAGCAGATCCCCGAATTTTAAACACTCGAAAATTCTGAAACTGGCCAGGGTATGAGGTATCGCATCATGGAGGAGAAGCGGATGAAGAGTAGTTTGGGTGTAATAAACCAGCCAGGCAAACAGGCCGGTAATCAACCCCAGGGCCAGAAACTCCCAAAAGCAAGCAGTTGAATATTTCTTTTGCTTCTCCATGCTTGGCAATCAATCCCGGAAGCAAGGGCTTTTCAACAGCCGAACAAATCTTTCAAATTCTGCCGGCTTATCCGGGCCACTTCTTCCAGGGGCATTCCCTTGATTTCCCCCACCGCCCGGGCTACCAGTTTAACCAGGGCGGGCTCGTTTCTCTGCCCCCGGTAAGGATGAGGGGCCAGGTAAGGGGAGTCGGTTTCCAGCAGCAGGCGGGTCATGGGTGTATTTTTTACCACTTCCCGCAAGATATCGGCTTGCTTGAAAGTCACCACCCCGGTAACCCCCAGATAAAAGCCTAGGGCCAAAAATTTTTGAGCCCACTCTATGCCGGAGGAAAAACAATGCAGCACTCCTGGTTTGGAGGGCAGCTTAGTCGAGGTTATAATCCGATAAAAATCGCTCTCGGCTTTTCTCAAATGCAGGATCAAGGGTTTATCCAATTTACCCGCCAGTTCCAGTTGGGCGGCAAAAACCTGCTGCTGCTGCTCGGGAGCGCAAAAATCATAGTGATAGTCGAGACCGATCTCTCCCACGGCCACCACCTTCTCCGAATCCGCAAGCCGCTGTAACTCCAAGCCGTGTTTGGGCAGGTACGCTCCTGCCTCGTGGGGATGAAAGCCCACCGCGGCATAAACCTCCGGATGGCTTTGGGCCAATTCCAGGCAACGGCGGGAAGACTCCAGACTGGTTCCCGGAACGATGATCCGCTCCAAGCCGGCTTCCCCGGCCCGGGCCAGAACCTGCTCCAGATCCCCGGAAAATTCTCCGGCGTCCAGGTGGGCATGGGAATCGGTCAGCATAAGTCGGCTATTCTTCCGATTTTTCCGGTCTCAGCAAGGGGAAGAGAATGACTTCCCGGATCGAGATCTGCCCGGTCAGCACCATCACCAGCCGGTCGATCCCGATGCCCATTCCTCCGGTGGGAGGCATCCCGTATTTGAGGGCTTGAATGAAATCCTCGTCATAGGGGTGAGCTTCTTCGTCGCCTTTTTGGCTCAGTTCCAGCTGCCCCTTGAAGCGTTCTTCCTGGTCGAATGGGTCGTTCAATTCGGAAAAGGCGTTGGCTACTTCGAAGTTGCGGATGAACAGCTCGAAACGGTCGGTTAAAAGCGGGTTCCCGGCCTGCTTCTTAGCCAGGGGAGAAATCTCCACCGGGTAGTCGATGATGAAGGTGGGAGCGAAAAGATTAGGCTCCACCACCACGGAAAAGACCTTGTCGATTAAATAGCCCAGGTTTTCCCGCTGCAACTCGATACCCAGCTTTTCGGCGATTTTTTCGCCTTTTTGCGGATCTCTTAAATCGGCCAGGGAAATTCCTCCGAATTTTTGCAGGGCGGCGTCGAATTTGAGCCGGGCGTAGGGCGGGGTCAAGTCCAGTTCTTTTTCGTCAAAAATAAGCCGGTAGTTGCCCAGCACTTCCTTGCACAGGCTGGCGATCATGGCTTCGGCCAGATCCATCATCCCCTGGTAATCGGAATAAGCCTGGTAAAGCTCCAGCATGGTGAATTCCGGGTTGTGGCGGATGGAGATGCCCTCGTTGCGGAACACCCGTCCGATTTCGTAAACCCGTTCCAAGCCGCCCACGATCAAGCGTTTCAAATGCAGTTCGGTAGCGATTCTCAGTTTCAGATCCAGATCCAGGGCGTTATGATGGGTGAGAAAAGGCCGGGCGGTAGCTCCCCCGCAGATCGGGCCCATCGAGGGAGTTTCCACTTCCATGAAACCCTTGGCGTCCAGAAAATTGCGGATGTAAGAAACGATCCGGCTGCGCAATTGAAAATTCTTTCTGACTTCCGGGTTGATGATCAAGTCCAGGTAACGGGCTCTAAAGCGCAATTCCGGATCTTTCAAGCCGTGCCATTTTTCCGGCATGGGGAAAAGCGACTTGCTTAAGAAGCTGAATTTCTCCACTTTCACCGAAAGCTCGCCCTTATGGGTGAGGAAAACTTCTCCCTCCACCCCCAGCATGTCGCCCAAATCCATGGTTTTCATGGCGGCGTACTGATCTTCTCCCACGATATCCTGCTTAAAATAAAGCTGGATTTTATCGGTCTTGCCCCACAGGTCGGCAAAGGTGGCTTTTCCGTGTTCGCGGATGGCCATTACCCGCCCGGCCAGCCGGACATTTATGCTCTGCTGGTCTTTTTCAAACTCTTGCCGGACGGCTTCCACGGTTTGGGGATCAAGAAAAACCGCCAGGTAGGGATCCAGCCCTTTTTCTTTCAAAGTCTCGAGATGGGCCAGACGCTGAGCGATTTGATCATTCTCCGAAACTTTCTCGGTCTCAGGAACTTGTTCTTCGTTCTGCATATTTAGATTCTTCCTTTTAAGATTTTAACGATCCGGTACACCACTTTGCCCTTGGGGACGATAATTTCCACTTCATCGCCTTTTTTGTGCCCGAAGAGGGTGGAGCCCACCGGAGAAAGGTGGGAAATTTTTCCCTCGGAGGGGTCGGCTTCGGTAGAGCCCACGATTTCAAACTTGAATTTTTCCCCGGTAGTTACTTCTTCCAGGTTAACCGTGGATCCGATGCTGACTTCGCTGGTCAGGACTTCCTTGCGGTCGATGATTTTGGCGGTGCCGAGAATTTCTTCCAAGCGGGCGATTTCGCCCTCGATAAAGGCCTGCTCTTTCTTGGCGTCTTCATACTCGGAGTTTTCCCCGATTTCGCCGAATTCTTTAGCCTGGCGGATTCTTTCCGCCACTTCCATTCTTTGGTTGCTCTTTAAAAAGTCCAGGCGGGCTTGCAGTTTTTTAAAACCTTCGCCGGTTAATTCCTTAAATTTCTCTTCCATTTGGGTCCCTCCTAATTTAATATCTCAATCCTGGGTTTTAAATCCAGTTCCTTGATCAGTTTTAAATAATCCTCGGGGGAAATCTCTTCGGGGGTTTTGCGCAAAATCGCCAACAGCACGCCTTCCAGCACGTTGGTGCCGAAGGATCTGCCGGAGAACTCCGGGGTGGTGGTGATCAGGTATTTTACCCCGCTTTGCGCCAGTTCCTTGAGATTCTCCCGGGTGACGGTGTTGGTGACGACGGTTTTGCCGGGCAGTTCTGAGGGCATATATTTATAAATGTAATGGAAATCCCCGGCCACGATGTCGGCCTCCCGGTAATAATCCCCAAAGGGAGCCGGGCGAGCATCCTTTTTATCCTGGCTTTTGCCGGTGGGATAGATAAACTCGATGGGCAGCTCGGTAATCAAGGGCAGGAGCTTGTCGGCGTAATGTTCCAGCTCCTCCAGGGTGTAAAGGGGCTTTGCCAGGCCGATGGAAAAGAGGAAATCTCCATAAATCATCCGGCATCCCGCCTGGACGAAGGCCTGGGCCATCCCAAAACGGTCCAGCCCGGAAACCATCAGCACTTTTTTCCCCTCCAAGGCAAAGCGGGGGTCTTCGGCCAGCTGCCCGATCACTTCCCGCTCCAGGGTATTCTTCAATCCGCTTCCGTCCACCACCGGGGTTCGCTTCACGGCTTGCTTCAGCCGCAAGCCTTCCTTCAAGACATAGCGGTTTTTCAAGGAGTACAGATAGATATCGATTCCTCCCAGGCCGATGGCGTCAACCTCCCCGTCCAGCTCCCCCAGGAGCTTGACGGCGGCTTCAAAATCCCCGTCGGTTCCCCGGCGGGCAATGAGAAAATCTTCTCCCAAAATGGGCACTTGGACTTCGTGATCCCGCTTGGAAGATCCCAGACTTACGCTGATGACTTTTTTCATATTCTCGCCTTATTATAATTTTTAACCCCAAAAAGCGTCAAGAGAAAACTTTTATACAATTCTTGCTTCTTTGGGATATTCCTATTAAAGGGAAGGAAAATTTAGCAAAAAACCGAATTTGGGGATAAATCATGGACTTTTTTCGCCGTTTCAACCCCCTCCCGGTTTTTCTGGCCTGCTTTCTGCTACTGATCAGCCTGCTGATGATCTGGAGCACCTCAGCCGACAGCCACGGATCCTCGTCGTTGATGATCAAGCAGTTGATTTTCGCAGGCGTAGGGCTGCTTTTCATGCTGGTCTGCATCCTGATCGATTACGAATTCTGGAAAAGAATCATGCTCCAACTTTACATTATCGGGATGCTGCTCCTCCTGGCGGTCTGCGTCATGGGCCACACCGCCCTAGGCGCCCAGCGCTGGATGAACATCGGGGGGTTCACCTTCCAGCCTTCGGAATTTTTCAAACTGGTGGCCATCGTGGTGCTGGCGTTTTTCCTCTCCCGGTATGAAAACGAAAAAACTCCCGCCCTGCTGTTCAAATGCCTGGCCTTCCTGCTCCCCGCCCTGCTGCTGATCCTGCTCCAGCCGGATCTGGGCACAGCTTTAGTCATCATCGGGATTTCCCTGGGGATGTTCTATCTGGCGGGAGTCAACCCCTGGTGGCTGCTCGGCACCTGTCTGGCGGGTTTGGGTTCGGCCCCCTTCGTCTTACATTCCTACCAGAAAAAACGCCTGCTGATTTTCCTCAACCCGGAAATCGACCCCCAGGGAGCGGGCTGGAACATCACCCAGTCCAAAATCGCCATCGGCTCGGGGGGGATCCTGGGCAAAGGTTTGCGCCAGGGCAGCCAGACCCAGCTTAATTATGTGCCCGAACATTCCACCGATTTCATTTTCTCGGCTATCGGAGAAGAGCTGGGCTTTTTAGCCTCCATCATCATCATTTTGCTTTACTTCACCCTCCTTTACTCCATCCTCAAATGCGCCGACGAAGCCCGCGACAGCTTCGGACGCTATTTAGTCATCGGGGTTTTCCTGCTCTTCTTAACCCACATTTTCATCAATATCGGAATGACCATGGGGATCATGCCGGTCACCGGCATCCCGCTTTGCTTCATGAGCTACGGGGGGTCGGCCCTGATTACCGATTTCATCGCTCTGGGGCTGGTATTGAGCGTTTACCAGAGGAGGAAAAAACTCTTTTGAGTTCCAAGCTTCCGGTCCTGCGGGTGGCCGAGCTGACCCGTTATCTCCAGGATTTGATCGAGCAGGACCCTTTTCTCTTCAAGGTCAAGGTGGAGGGCGAGCTTTCCAACTACCAGCGCTACCCTTCCGGCCACCATTATTTCGATTTGAAAGAACGAGTTTCCGGCCAGGAATACCTGCTTTCCTGCGTGCTGTTCGCCCAGAAGGCGGGCAAAATCCGCCAGGCTTTCAAAGACGGGATGCTGGTGACGGCCTCGGGCCGCTTGCGGGTGTATCCCGCCCGGGGACGCTACCAGCTTTATGTGGAAGATTTGGAAGAACAAGGCCGGGGGGAGCTGTTTCAAAAATTCCTGGAATTGAAAGCCAAACTGGAAGCCGAAGGGCTGTTTGCCCCGGAACGAAAGAAACCCATCCCTCTTTACCCCCGGGCGGTAGGCGTGGTCACCTCCCCCAAGGGAGCGGCCCTGCGGGACATCCTGGCTACCCTCAAACAACGCCACCCGAAAATCCGGGTTTACCTTTCCCCGGCTCAGGTGCAGGGGGAAGAATCCCCTGAGTCCCTGATCCGGGCTTTAAATTTGCTGCTAAAGGCCAAAGAAGTGGACACCGTGATTCTGGCCCGGGGCGGGGGTTCGTTTGAAGACCTGCAGGGATTTAACGATGAAAACCTGGCCCGCTTCATCGCCGAATACCCCTTGCCCTTGATTTCGGGCGTGGGCCACGAAACCGATTTCACCATCGCCGACTTCGTCTCCGACCTGAGGGCCGCCACTCCCACCGCTTCGGCCCAGGTCTCGGTTCCCGAGCTGAGCGCTTTAACCCGCAGTATCGCCAACCTGCTCCGCGAACTGGAAAACCAAATCCAATGGAAATTCCAGAAAACCGCCCAGGAACTGGATATGCTGGGAGAGCGCTTAAAACGCCAGGCCCCGGAAAAAGTCCTGGCCTGGCAAAAACAAACCATCGCCGAGCAGGGAAACCGCCTGGAGCGGGAAATCAAATCCCGGCTGGAAAAGTCCCGGCTCAACCTGCACCGCATCACCGGGCGGCTGGAAGCCTTCAGCCCCCTGGCGGTGCTAAAGCGGGGTTACAGCATCACCCGCAGACTGGGGAACCCGGAACCCCTCAAGGACAGCGGGCAAGCCTCCGGCGAAGAGCTGCTGGAAACCATCCTCCACCAAGGCAGGATTATTTCCCAAGTAAAGCGTATTATAAGCTAATACCAGCTTCCGGAGCGTTAAATGGAAGAACAAATACAAGAAGAACTCCCCAAGGTAGTAGTCGTCCACGAATGGATGTTCAACCCCTGGGTGCAAAGGCCGGAGATCACCTGCCTGGTGATGTTGATCTTGGCTTTAATGTGCTTCTGGGCCTATAAACGGCTAAACCCCTGCATTCTATACGCCTACCTGGGCGTTCTCTTGATCATCGACGGAATTTTCCTCTTCCTCAACATGCGGGACAACCCCTTTCCCCAATTGTGGCAAATGGGGGTAATGGCGGTCTTGGGGTTTATCATCCTGGTGATACTGAACACCTTGTTCCTTACCTACCTGATCCTCCGGCTCAACAAAATGGGGATTGAAAAAAGCTGGATGGTGAGGGAGGGTTTTGGTTCCACCAAGCTGGGATTTTCCGTTGCGGCCAGCACGGCTTTCTTTTTGCTGGTCAGGATGGCGGCCAGCACCAGTTTCCTCTTTATGGTCAAATCCATGATGCTCTCCTGGGGGCTGCGTCTTTTCATCTACCTGTGCCTGATTTTCCTGCTTTCGATTTTAAGCTCCTACCTGCTCCCGGTTACCGAGCAGAAGACTTCCGACTTTCTCTTCGGCAACGAGCGAGCCGACTGGACCCTCGAGGACATCTTCATCCCCCTAGGCTCGGCCCGCCGGGGTGAAATCATCGTTACCCTGGTAACGGGGATGGCGCTCTATATTTCCCTTTCCCTGCTGGGCAAGGTCTATTACACCGCCCTCGACAAAATGGCCATCGTGGTAGTCCTGGTCTTCGCCTACCTGGTGATCAAGAACGAGTCGGAAAAAGACCCCAACCTGGCCAACATGCTCTCCCTGGGTTTCAACAAGCCCAAACCTGACGACGACGAAGACTGAGCGTAAAATCCCCCGGCGCCCCGGATAAAAAGGAATCACCGAATTTAGGGAGAATTTAAACTTTCATAATGAAGAAAATTAAGCATTTTATCCTGCTCATACTCTTATTAATCACCATCCTCCCGGCCGGCAGCCAGGAGCTTTTCCCCGCCGATCCACTCTATTACGGCATCTACTGGAACAACCAGCTTATCGGCTATAGCGTCTATCACCTGGACAAAAGCCTGAACCTCTTAGGCGAGAAATACCAAAAACTTACCTCGGACAGCCAGATCAAAATCAAGCTGGCAGGCCCCATTCAGCTAAGATTTTCCAGCCAGATCATGCTGAAAGAAGACTACACCCCCGCCAACTTCATGGTTTCCCAGGATTCCGGCCAGGCCCTCAAAAGCGGGGAAATGGAATGCATCTTTTCCCCCTCCCTGGTAGCCCAGAAAGTCTTCATCGGGGACAAGGGCAACGATTATTTCGAATACTTGACCGGCAAGCATTATCTTTATTTCAGCAATTTCTGGGGCAAGTTCGACACCCTGGTGGAGCACTACCAGATCCTGGCTCTCAAAGCGGGCAAGAAAAGCCAGCAGGTGCTGGTTTACGATCCGGTATACCGGGAGTCCGGCAAGATGGACCTCAAGTACAAGGGATTCCGCAAGTTCTTCTTCAAGGGCAAGGAACTGATGGCTCATTTTTACGAGTTCCACGGCCCCCTGCCCGGCAACCATCTGGAAGCCTGCTTCGACAAGGATTTCAAGCTGCTTAAACTCAAGCAGATCAACGGCGAGCTTTCCATCGTGATGGCTCACGACAAAATCGAACAGGAACTGGCCAAAAGTCCGGTGCTGGACTTGTGGGAAAAACGGGTCAGCCAGTCCCCGGTTTATTTCCCCCAGCCCCAAAGAATCAACCGCCTGTTCGCTAAACTCGACCTCCTGGCAAGTGGCTGGGAGTCGCTCAACCTGGACGAAAAAAGCTTTATCCAGAAATTTACCGGCAAGGCTGAGGATTCAGTCGTGCAAGGCGAAGTGGAGGTCAAAATCCCGTCCGAGGAAATCAACCAGGGCGACCCCATCCAGTTGAACGGCTTCGACCAGAAAACCATCGCCGCCGGTTACCCGGAAGCGGTGAGGGTTTACACCCAGGCCGAGATGGGGCTGGAAGCCGGAGACACCGCCATCCTGAACAAAGCTCTGGAACTGGCCTGGGGCAAGCCCGACACCCTGGAAATCGCCAAGACCTTAAACCAATGGGTCTTTGAGCATATCAAGGAAGGCGAAGGCCTGCCCTGCGCCAAGCTGACCTTAGAAGGCGAAGCCGGGGGAGCCGAATCCCGCAGCTACCTGCTCGCGGCCCTGCTCAGAGCCTTGGGAGTACCCGCTCGCATCACCAACGGCTTGATTTTCAGCGGCGGCTATTTCATCCCCCATTACTGGGTGGAAGTGTATTTCAAAAACCTGAACTGGCTGCCTTTCGACCCCAGCTCCGGGGAAGCGGTCAAAATCTCCGCCCTGCACATCGCGGTTTCCAACCAGGGCGAAGTGGGGGAAATGAAAGAAGTTTCAGTTAAAGACTATTATCCCAAGCCCCCGGAAAAAGTTTCCCATTTCCCCGAGGAAATCAAGTGGCCCATCGGGGAGCAGAGAATATACGAAGTGCTGGTCGGCGACCAGACTACCTATGAAGACAAAGCCACCCTGGGCAACCTGGAAATCATCAACGGAGAAGAGGCCTACGCCTTCACCGAGGAGATTACCGCCATCGACCAGCAGACTTCCAAGGCCGAGGTGAAATACAGCCTCTACGGCCTCCCCCTGCTCTACCAGGCCCCCCAAGAGCAATTCCGCTTCGGGGAAAACAACATTGAAATCATTATGCAGAAATCCGGCAAGAAATGGCTGATGCCTTACTCGATAGGCACCTATCTGGCCGACAACCGCTTTTTCGCCCAGTGGTTCCTGATGCTGGAACAAGGCCCCCTGCTTCAGGAAGACAAGAAATTCACCATGCAGGTGTTCGACCCGGCTCAAATCAGCTGGCAAGAGTTCACCTTCACGGTAGGCAAGCCCGAAGAGCGCGACCGCTACCTGGAAGGCATCAAGGAGCCGGTCAAGATCAAGGCCACTCCCGTCGCCTGCACGGACGGCAAATTGTTCTACGCCGACTCCAAGGGCATCGTGTTCGAGATGATAGACAGCAAGCGCAACCTTAAAGTCCGGCTGCGGGAAGTAAAATCCAACCCCATTCAACCATGAAGCAGAAAATCATTATCTGGTGTCTGGCTCTGGCAAGCTTGCTCGGGCTTATCAACGTTCTGGCGGCCCAGGAGAATAAAAGCCCCAACGAGCTGGATTATCTTTTCCCCTTTTGTTACAGCCAAACCCCGGAGCAAAAACCGCCCCAAAGTTTAACCGGCCTGCCCTTTTACCCGGCTTACCGGGAAGCTGCCTCAGCTCTCCCCGCCCTGCTGGATAACCCTCAAAAAGAAAAGCTGGAGCAGGTGATCGCGGGCTTAAATAAAGCCCAAACCCTGGCCCAAGCAAACCCTCAGGCGCAAGCCCTGATCGCCAACCGCCTGGCCCTGGCTTGGTTCGCCCTCTCCAAGGCCCGGCGCAATACCGCCACCGCCTCGCTCAACGAGGCCATTAAAACCCTGGAGCGCGCCCTCCCCTCCGCCCAAGGGCTGGAGATCCCCCGCATCAACCACAACCTGGGCTTCCTCCACCTGGATTACGCTTACAAGACCGATATGGATAAACACCTGCTGCGGTCCCGCGATTATTTGAACAAGGCCGAGGCCGACCCGGAATGGCGAAAAAGCCTGCTCGACTACGGCAAAACCGAATACTGCCTGGGCACCCTTTATTCCCAGCTCTATCACGTAGAAAACCCGGTGGAGAACCTTAAAATCTCCATCTCCCATTTCAAAACCGCCATGGAAATCTTCAAGGCTCACCAGCTTAAAACTCCTTCCGATGATTTGAAATACTCCATCGGCTACGCTTACGGCATGCTCTTCATGCTGGGCAAGAACCCCCAGGATTTCGAGAAATCCATTTCCTACTACGACAACATCCTGAATCTGCTGAAAACCCAGAAAACCCTGCCCGCCCAGTACGCCGAAACCCTGGGAGCCTTGGGCAACATTTATGTTTCGGCTTCGGAAGTCAAGAACCCCGAGCCCACCCTCAAAAAAGCCATCTACTGCCTGGAAAAGGCCCGGGAAATATGCGACGCCAAAGCCCAGCCCGCGGTTTACACCCAGATCTACTGGGACTTGGGCTTTGCTTATTACCACCTGGCCGAGGTCAAGCGGCCCGAGGAAAACCTGAAAAAGGCCATCTCCCTTTACCGCACGGCCTTGCAAAACCGTTCCCTGGAAAAAACCTACACCTACGACTACGCGGAATATCTCTTCAACCTGGGGAGCGCCTATGCGGCCCTCTACCGCTTCGACGGCAAAGAAGAAAACCGTAAAAACGCCCTGCTCTGGCTGAATAAAGCCTTAAAACTGGCCCGCACCCATAAATATAACCACGACATCCGGCCTTTCCAGCAGGCGATCGACGAAATCCAAGATCAAGGAGGCAACTAAAATGAAAGAAAACCGCCAATATCATATCGGTCTGGCCCCCGGAGACGCGGGCCGCTATGTGCTCCTGCCCGGCGACCCGGGAAGGGTGCCGGTCATCGCGAGCTATTTCGACAAAGCCGAAAAAATCGCCGAAAACCGGGAATATGTCACTTACACCGGGTATCTGGACGGGATCAAGGTTTCGGCTACCTCCACCGGCATCGGCTGCCCTTCGGCGGCCATCTGCCTGGAGGAGTTGGCCAAAGTCGGGGCCGACACTTTTATCCGGGTGGGCAGCTGCGGCAGCCTGCAGGACGAGGTCAAAATCGGCGACCTGGTGATTTCCACCGCCTCGGTGCGGGACGACGGCACCTCTCTCGACTATGTTCCCCTCTCCTACCCCGCGGTTGCCGACCGCACGGTGGTGAACGCCCTGGTACTGGCCGCCCAAAGCCTGGGCCATCCTCATCACATAGGGATCACCCACACCAAGGACGCTTTCTTCATCGAAGAAGCCCAAACCATGCCCCTGAGGGAGCAATTGCATAACCGCTGGGAAATTTACCGCCGGGCCAATGTGCTGGCTACGGCCATGGAAGCCTCGGCCCTCTTCGTAGTTTCCAGCATCCGCAAACTCCGCTGCGGGGAGATTTTAGCGGTGTTCGGCAACACCTTCGGCCACCAGCCCATTATCAAAAAAACCGGGGTGGAACAGGCCATCCAAACCGCCCTGGAAGCGGTGAAGATCCTGGCCAGAGCGGATGGGGAGTAACCACCGGGTTTATTAAACCACCCCCACAAGGGGGGCAGGCTAAGGACACGAAGGCCCAACTGCGTTGGACTGCACTAAGAACAAACAGAAAACCCCCGAAACCGGGGGTTTTTTATTTGTAGGGTTTATTTCACGCGGAGATACTATCTGAAAAGTCAAGAGGGTGAGGTTAAATAATCTGGATTGAAACCCTCCTTTCCCTTCAACACACCAAAGACGATGTGGAGCAATTTCCTCATGGCGGCGGTGATGATCAGCATTTTGGGTTTTCCGGCTTGGGCTAGTCTGTTGCAAAAATCGCGGATGATCGGGTTACACTTTTGGGCCACCATGGCCGGAAAGAAAAGAGCTTTTCGCAAGTTGGGGTTTCCCA